>Ga0306920_100000338_pt1 | contig 54526 bp, 51 predicted proteins | sample flu12Cox44000170_FD_204666 | JGI IMG/M metagenome (GOLD analysis project Ga0306920, IMG submission 204666) | Lab enrichment of tropical soil microbial communities from Luquillo Experimental Forest, Puerto Rico - flux4day.12C.oxic.44.000.170 (v2)... | ecosystem: Environmental > Terrestrial >... | reverse complement strand
GAGGGCGAACTGGAGCTTCGCGATGTTGACGAGGAGCGTGTCCGGGATCGCAACCCCGTTGACCAGCTTCGAACGTAGCGCGGCGTGATGCGTGAGCGCCCGGAGCGTCTCCGCGTAGCAAATGAGCTGCGAGAGCTTGTCGCGGACGTGGCCCGCCCGCTCGAGACCGTTGACTCGCGCCGCGAGCAGAGCGGCACCGACGAGGGCGTCGACCAGCGGGAGCTTGTATGAGATGGCGGTGAATCGATGAAACTCGACGAACCCGCGCGCTAGTTCGCCGGCGTGCTCGTGCTGGCCGGCCATGAACACGCGCTCCGACGGGACGAAAACGTCGTCAAATATCGTCACCGTCTCAGCCATCTTCCGAGTCGCGGAAAGCGGGTGCTCGCTTTCAAGCTTGTCCTTGGTCGACAGATATGGACTAGCCACGAGCGTCAGCCCCGGTGTGTCTATCGGGATCGCGAACGCGACCGCGTACGCCGCGTCGTCGGGTGCCATCGCACGCGTGGGGAGCACGATCAGCTCGTTGGCGTTGACCGACACCGAGGTGTGAATCTTCGCTCCTCGTACGACGATTCCGTCGTCGCGGGTCTCGACGACTCGCAGGTAGGCGTCGGGGTTTGGCTGGTTCGAGGGGCTGAGCGCGCGGTCGCCCTTGACGTCGGTCTGGGCGACGCACATCGCCAAGTCGTTGTCCCGGCAATACTCATAGAAGGATTGGATACGGCCGGCGTAGGGTTCATCGAGGCTGTCCTGCATCGCGAGCAGCGAGAACAACGCGTCGCTGCCGATCTCCTTAATCAGAACGACCAGCGTCTTACCCGCCCGCGTCGCCGCTTCGATCAGCGCGCTGCGCGCGAGGAGATCGTCGCTGGTCCGGGGCACCGCGAAGTAGCGGCTGTACCCCTCCGGGGTGACCGCAACCTTTCGTTGGGCGGGATCCTCGGCCATCTGATAATCGAGCGACGCATGCTCCACCGCATGCCGCAGAACCGGATGCGAGGTCACGTCGTCGACTCTCTGCCCCCGATAGAAGACGCGGCGCCCGTCGCGCAGGCTCGCTCGGTACTGCTCTGGGGTCCTAAGGAAGCTCGTCTCGGCTGTTGTCGTCATAGATCGACTCCACGGGATTCAAACGATCGGTCGGTAGACGTTATATCAGGTTCAATAGTCGACTCGCTTGGACAGTCCGCCGTCGACGATCAGGTTGGCACCGGTGATCCAGCTCGCTGCCGGGCTCGCGAGGAACACGACGGCCCGCGCCACTTCCTCGGGGGTGCCGAGGCGACCGAATGGGCTGCCTGACCGCATCGCCTCGAACAGAGGATCGCCCTGTTCGTGACGCTCGCGCCAGACGTTCCCCTTGAACTCGATCGGTCCGGGGGCCACTGTGTTGCACCTGATCCCGCTGGGCCCGTGCGCTTGCGCTACGGCGCTTGCGTAATGGATCATCGCCGCCTTCATAGCGCCGTAGGCTTCGGCGCCGGGAAGAAAAACGTCGAGCGCGGTAGTGGAACTGAGCGCGACGATACTTCCCGATCCGGAGGCCTCCAGCGCGGGCAGCACTACCTCGAGCGCTCGGACAACTCCCAGGAGGTCGACTTCGAAAACGCCATGCCAGCCCTCCTCGCCCGGGCGTACGTAGCCGGTTGTGTTGCAGATCATGATCTCGAGGCCGCCAAGGTCGGCGACGGCGGTCGTCAGCCACGACCGGTAGGCATCGCCGTCACGGACGTCGACGGTGGATCCGGTGACCTGGGCGCCGCGGGCCCGAAGCTCGGCCTGAGTGTCCTTGACGCCGTCGGTGCGACGCGCGCAAAACGCGACCGAGCAGCCTTCGGCCGCCAACAGCTCAACAACCTGCCGCCCGATGCCGCGGCTTCCACCAGTGACGATCGCGCGTCTCCCCTCGAGGCCCAGGTCCATGCTCAAGATCATCACCGCGCGCACGTCGCGATACAACTGGCGTCATCGATAGCCCGTCGAGCGACCATCGGTGTTAGGTTCGGCCGATGACAACCTCGTATTCGCACACGAACATCGTTGCCCGCGATCCGGACCGCTTGGCGCGGTTCTACACCGAGGTGTTCGACTGCCCCCGCGTCGCCGAGCGACGTTGGGACGGCGACTGGCTCGGACGTGGCATGGGCCGGCCTGGCACCACGCTCGAGGTGATCCACGTCCAGCTCCCAGGTGCCGGCGGTGCGACGATCGAGATTTTCAGGATGCCCGACCTACGGCCGGGCGAGCGAGCCACACCGGACCGACCTGGATTGATGCATCTCGCTTTTTTTGTCGATGACATCCGGCACACGCTTGAGAACCTGGTCTCAGCCGGAGGCGAATCGCTCGGGGAGATCGCGTCGGTTCAGATCCCTGACGGTGACCGCGTCGAGTTCGTCTACGCCCGAGATCCGGAGGGCAACATCGTCGAGCTACAGGAGGTCAAGTGACCGCGGCGGTGGACGGCCTCACCTGCACCTTGAGAGATTGCTCTGGATCCATCTGAACGCGGAACGCGGACTCGACCTGTTCGAGGCTAAACGTGTGGGAGACCAGTTGTTCGACCTCCAGCGTCTTGGCTGAGAGATGGGAGATGACCTTCGGAAACTCGTCCGCGTAGGCCGCGGTCCCGCGGATGCGGAGCTCCTTGGTGACGACGATGTCGAGCCGTGCCGAGACTGCGCGTCCATAAATGCCGCCCAGGACGATTGTCCCCCCAGGGCGCGCGCACTTCAATGCGGTCGCCACCGCGGCGGGCGCTCCGGAGCATTCGAACACGACGTCCACCAGAGCACCGCGTCCGTATGGGCCTGGTCCGGTCAGACTGCGCATCGTGTCCGTGACGTCCTCTGCGGTCGGGTCGACACCGATCTCGGCGCCAAGCGCGAGCGCGCGCTCCCGCCGGCGGTGAGCGGGTTCCGCGACGACGACACGTCTTGCCCCCGCCAGCCTGAGAAAGCAGATCACGCCCAGTCCAATGGTTCCGGCACCGAGCACCAGGACGACGCTGTCTAGGTCGACCTCGGCCGTGGTGACGGCATGCAAGGCCACTGCGAGCGGCTCGACGAGCGCTCCCGCGGCGTCGTCGACCTCCTCCGGCAGCAGGAAGATCGTCTCCCCGAGAACCGCCCGCGGGACCAGCACCTGCTCGGCAAACGCGCCTGGAGAGCCGTAGCCGATGTCGTACTCGTGCGAGCCCTCGCACAGCTGTAGCTCTCCAGTGTGACATCGGGGACAATCCCCGCAGGGAATCAACGGCCTGACGGCGACCCGGTCGCCGACGTGAACGCCTCGGACCTCTGGAGCCGCGACGACTTCTCCGCAGAACTCGTGACCAAGCACGCCTCCGGGCTTGACGGCGAGGCCCTCGCGAAAGCTATGCAGATCCGAACCGCAGATACCGCACGCGGCGACCGCAACGACAGCTTGCCCTGGCGCCGCTACCGGCTCCGGGCGCTCGACGAGGGCGAGCCGTTCGGGGGCGGTCCAGGCGGCTGCCCGCACAGGCTCAGAATGTAGGCTCGGGCGCCCACGGGAAGCCTTCGGGCATGTCCCGGGACACGGTAAGCGGGAACTGCGCCGGTCGCTTCTGGAGGAATGCAGCCACGCCTTCCTCGGCGTCGGCAGCTTCCGCGCGACTGAGAATCGCCCGCGATTCGAGCTGGTGCGCCACCATCGGGTGCGCCGCTCCGAGCATGCGCCAAAGCAGCTGTCGCGTGATCGCTGCCGAGACCGGCGCCGACCCCGCGACTAGGCCACGAGCCAGTTCGAGTGCCGCTGGGATCAGGTCGTCCGGAGGATGGATCGACCGCAGGTAGCCGGCTTCGAGTGCCTCATGGGCGTCGAATATCCGTCCACTGATCATCCAGTCGAGCGCGCGACTGATTCCGACGATGCGAGGGAGGAACCAGCTCGAGGCGGCGTCAGGACACATTCCCCGCCGAGCGAACACCATCCCGAATTTGGCCCGCTCCGAACTCAGCCGTACATCCATGGCGAGCGGCACGGTCGCGCCGGCGCCGACGGCTGGACCGTTAATCGCCGCTATGACCGGCTTCTTACAGGCGAAGACTCGGAGCGCCATCATCCCACCGCCATCGCGGGGAATGCCCTCCGCGCCGAGGGCCTCCGTGCCCCGCTCCAGCGCTCGGCGGATCACGTCGAACCCCGCGTCCCCCTCCGAGAGATCGGCGCCGGCGCAGAACGCCCGGCCGCGGCCGGTGACAACGAGCGCCCGGATTCGGTCGTCGGCGTCAACGCAGTCGAACGCCTCGAGGAACTCACGCTCCATCAGCGGGGAAATGGCGTTCAGGGCATTCGGTCGATCGAGGGTCAGCGTCCCGATGCCGCTTTCCTCGACGGACAGTTCGAGCGTCTGGAAGTCCACGGGCTCAGGCGGCCGTGAGGACCTCGCCGGCGATCGAGGTGGTCGAATACGGCGTCGCATCTCCACCGTCCGCCGCGAATTCGTCTGCGTCGATCCGGCTTCGGAGCGCCTCGATGTCCAGCCCGTTGAGGCGCACGAAGTTCAGCGCCAAGATGTTGGCTTTGTGATCGTCGGTAATCTGCGGCAGCGAGTCGAACAGACCGTAGTCGGCGAGCAGATCGTCGGGGAATGAGAACCGCTCGAAGGCGTCGAGGCAAAGCCGTGGGTGGAACTGCATCGCGCCGCTCGACCAGAACAGCCGGTCGAGAACGGCGGCTCCTCCGACGTGACATAGACCCAGAACCGCCTGGGCAAACATCCGCGGCCGGCTGGCGAGGATGATCGTCAGAGTCTCCAGGTTCACGTAGATGTTCTGAAAGCGCCCAAGCAGCCATGCGGTCTCCTCGATGAACGCCGAACCGCCGTGGACGATCTCGAAGTTCAGCTCCGGGTACGCGTCGGCAGCAGCCTCGACGTCGCCGGGATGGAACGCCGGGGCGGTTGGCGCCGGCCCCAACGGGATTGCCTTGTGCACCGCCATCGTGGTGATCCCTCGCGCGGCTGCTGCTTCGAACAGCGGGTACGCGATCTTCGGATCGTCCATTCGCCAGGAATCGATTACTTCTCCGCGCCAGCTCGTGGGGTAAAGCTTCAGGCCGAGCGGCTTCTGACCGGCCGCCTCCACCTCGTCGATCTGCCGGTTGAGTTCGGCGATCGCGTCGGTCCCGGGACGCAACGGGTCGAGCGAGACGTACATGCCGATGAACCGGTTCGGCCAGCGCTTGATCGCTTCGACGCCTTTCGGAAACGCCGACTGGCCGTCTTTGTAGGCGAAGATCGGCACGGGGTGATACACAGCCACGTCGGTGTGACTCTCCCGGAACACCATGTTGGCTGCATCCTCGATCGGCCAGTCGCGGATCACGGCATCGCGCGGCAGACCGTAGCCAGACGGGACGATGCCTGTCACCCCGAGAATCAGCTCGTTGATCGCGGACGCGTAGCGCGGATATGCGAAGTTCTCCTCGCTGAGGTTGAACGCGTGGATCACGGTGTCGATGACGAACTTCCCGTTCTGCACGGGGCTCCTCTCAGCCTTGGGGGGTGAATCGTGCGGCGCGGGCGTGGCGGACGTCTTCGCTCATCATGTCGGGGGTCCAGTCGAACCCGTGGTCGAAGGTGACGTCGACCTCTTTGATCTCGGGGATCGCGTCGGTGACCAGGCGGCGGATCTCGTTGACGAAGAACCCGACCATTACGCAGGTTGGGGAGGTGAGGCGGAGATCGACGAGGACCCGGGCGGCTTCCTCGTCGATCTCGATCGCCTTGACCAGTCCCATCTCTTCGAGGTGCAGCGGATAGCCGGTAGCGACGCTGCAGGGATCCTTGATCTGGTGCAGGCACTCTCGGACCTGCGACTCGATCTCGAGTTGGCTGTACAAACTCACCGGAACCTCACGCCGCCGGGGTCGCGGCCACCTCGCTCGGGGCGGCCCCGTTGCTCGAGACAAGCTTGTCGGCCACCGTCGTGGTCGAGTACGGCGCGGCGTGACCGCCGTCGGCGGAGAACTCATCCCCCTCGATGCTCCCGGCCAGCTCCTTCACGTCCCAGCCGCGATACCTCGCGACGTTCAAACCCAGGACCTTCGCCCGACCCTCGGGCGTGATCTGCGAGATCCGCCCGAACAGCCCGTAGTTGCCCAGGAGATCCTCGGGAAACTCGAACGCCTGGAACATCTCAAGACACGGCCGCGGGTGATACTGCATCGTCCCGGTCGCCCAGAACAACCGATCCAGCACCGCGTCCCCGCCGACGTGCATCAGCCCGAGCATGATCTGCGCGAACGTCCGCGGATTGCCCGCCAGGATGATGTTCAACGACTCCATATTGATGTAGATGTTCGGATAGCGGCCCAGCAGCCACGCCGTCTCCTCACAAAACGCGCTACCGCCGTGCACGATCTCGAAATTGAGCTCAGGGAAGTGCTCGGCCGCGCCCTCGACGTCTCCCGGATGGAACGACGCCCCGGTCGGAGCCGGCCCCAGCGGGATCGCCTTGTGCACACCGATCGTCTTGATCCCCAACTCCGCTGCCCGCTCAAACAGCGGGAACGCGATCTTCGGATCGTCCATCCGCCACGAATCGACCACCTCACCACGCCAACTCGTCGGATACAGCTTCAAACCATAAGGCGCGTGACCGGCATCCTTGAGCGCCGCCGTCTGCTCATCCAACAGATCAAACGCAGCCTTCCCCTGCAACGGATCCACGCTCGCCCAACACCCCACAAACCGGTTCGGCCACTTCTTGATCCCCTCAAGCCCCTTGTAGAACGCCGACAACCCGTCCTTATAAGCCATGATCGGCGTCGGATGGTAGATCGCGACATCCGTCTCGCTCTCCCGGAACAACATCGCGGCCGTGTCCTCGATATCCCAATCACGCTTCACCGCATCCTCAGCCAGCGTGTACCCCTCAGGCGCCGCGCTGATCACCCCATAAATCATGTCCGTGATCGGCCCCGCATGCGACGGATACGCAAAATTCCCCGCGCTCAAATCAAAAGCATGCGCCACCGCATCAATCACAAAAGTTCCATCACCAAGCACAAAACGCTCCTCTTCTCGTCCGGCTCTCCCGTCCGATCGACGATCCGACGCGGGCATCTGCCCCGACTCGTCCGCGCTCTACCGCGGGCCATCAGAGCGACTGCATCCTACCAACCGCTTGGTCAAAATGCTAGGCCCAGATCCCCGACGCAGAGTTGCCCACGCATGCGTCGCGGTGTCACGTACAGCCGCGAACCTCAGGCGGCTGTCGCGATATGAGATCCGCCGGCGCTACGACGTGCCTGCCGCAGCAGCGTGAGCAGCTTGGGCGCGGTGCTCACTCCGAACCGAACACCTCTGCCCACGCGAGCGCGGCGCCCGCGAGGTCGATTAGTGCCGCGTGAAGCGCTACCGGGTCTTCAGTCGCCCGGGCTCGCGCGAGCGCTTTGAGGCTGGTCGCGAGATCGTCAACCCCGGGCACACCGGAGGACCCGGACGCCCGCGCAGCTGCGAGACGATTCGCCGATTGCTCGGCGCGGCGGTCTGTGTGCCGGGTGCTCCGATGGCGAGGGATCAGTCCTGCGGCCGCCGCTGCCTTGGCGAACGACCCGAAGTGGACGGCTACCGTGCGCGCGCTTGGCCAGTCCCCTTGGTGGAAGCGAGCGATTCGCCACTCTTGGCCGAGCCGTCGCGCGCGCGTCGGGTCCCAATCGGCCATCGTCGGTATGTCGCCGTATCGCCGAGTCCATTCGACCAAGGCGTCGATGATCGCCTCTGGGCCGGACAAGTTGCGGCGCACACGAGCCGGCGCCGGCCGCGGCGTGAGCCCGGCCGCCTCGATCGCGGCGTTGAACGTCGAGAACTGTCCACGAACCATGCGGGCGCTCGGCCACCCGCCGCCTTCGAAGCGCTGGGCGCGCCAATCCTGCTTCAGCCGTCGGGCGCGGGCCGGCTCCCAGTCGGTCATCGTGGGGGGGTCACCGTAGGTGTCAAACCATCTTCGGACGGCTGCGACGATCTCGTCACGCGAGAACGACGACGACCGGAGTCCCCGATTGGGGTTCGGTGCCGCCGACGGCCGCCTCGCGACCGAGAACGTATGATCGACGCCTGGGCCCGGCGGACGAACGGGAGATAGCAGCTTTCGAGCACTCATCGGTAAATTCTACCAAGCGATTGGTAGTTATCAACTAAGCTCCCTCGATCGCATTTTGCACCTCGCTCGGCCGTGACGGCGTGGCTCGACCGTCTGGGGGCGTCCGTGGTTTCGTTTCGGTCGGGCTTTGGGGTGGTCGTCCCCGCTGGCTGTTAGCCGAACTCCTCGTCGATGATGACCTCGAGGCGGTTGACGACAAATGCGCCGGGGAAGAACGGCTGGATCGGTGCCAGACGCGTTTGGTAATTGGTTGAGTTCTCGTAGGCTTCCATGGCTTCGCGGCTTTCCCACACGAGGGTGGTGAACCCGGTGTCCGGGTCGTCGACGTCGCGCATGAGTCGGTGCGCCACAAGCCCATCCGGTCTCCCGGCTTGTGCGGCCCCTTTGCGGTAGGCCGTCTCGTACTCGTCCCATTTGCCGGGCTCGACCCGGCCCCACGCCACTCTCATATACACGGTGTCACCTCTCGCGCTTCATTGATGTAGACCTACTTGGCGACCTGTTCTGTTCGCAGACGCTCCCTTAGCTCCGAGCGTCTGATCTTTCCGCTTACGGTCTTGGGGAGTTCGGTCACGAAATGGATCTCCCGCGGGTACTTGTACGGGGCGGTCAGCGTTCGGGTATGCGCCTGGAGCTCGCGGGCCAGCTCATTGCTCTCCGTGTAGCCAGAAGCGAGCACGCAGAACGCAGTGACGATCTGGGTGCGCACGGGATCGTCCTTGCCGACCACGGCGGCCTCTGCGACCGCGGGGTGCTCAATCAGCGCCGATTCAACCTCGAAGGGCCCGATCCTGTAGGCGGACGACGTAATCACGTCGTCGTCGCGACCCTCAAACCAAAAGTAGCCGTCGCTGTCGCGCCAGGCCTTGTCCCCGGTGTAGTACCAGCCGCCTCGGAACGATTGTGCGTTCGCTTCGGGGTCGCGATGGTACTCCTGGAACAGGCCAACCGGTCGCGGATCGGCCACGCGTACGGCGATGTTGCCTACCGTGTCGATCGGTGCCGGGCTGCCTGATTCGTCGAGCACCTCTACGTTCCATCCCGGGACGGGCTTACCCATGCAGCCCGGTCGTAACGGCATCGATCGGTAATTGGCGACGAGCACTGGGGTCTCCGACTGGCCGTAGCCGTCATAAACCGTGAGTCCACCAGAGCCCTCCTTCCACGCTCGGATCACGTCCGGGTTCAGGGGCTCGCCGGCGCTTTTGCAATGACGGAGCGCCGAGAGGTCGTGGCCGGAGAAGTCGGCCTGGACGAGCAACCGATACAGCGTCGGCGGGGCGCAGAACAACGTGATCCGCGCTCGTGCAATGATCGAGAGGATGGTGCCCGCGTCAGGCTTGCCGAGTGCGACCTGCACGACCGTGGCGCGCTCGTGAAACTGGCCGAACAGACCACCCCAAGCCGCCTTTGCCCAGCCCGTATCGGACACAGTCCAATGCCGGTCCCCTGGCCTGAGATCGTGCCAGAAGCGGGCTGTCGAGATGTGTCCCGCCCCGTACGAGGCACCGTGCAGCACCATCCTCGGGTAGCTGACCGTCCCGCTCGTGAAGAACAGGAGCACGGGATCGTCTTTTCGAGTCGGCTCTTTTGGGAGCCCGTCATCGCCGGATCGCTCCATCAAGACGTCGAAATCGAGCCAGCCCGAGTTCGCCTCGGGCCGCCACCCGATCTTGTGGTTTAGCGAGTCAAGCGGCTCGCCGATTGCGTCAATCCTCGAGGCTCCCGACGCGTCGGTGATCGCGGCCACGGCGCCGGCGGTGCGGATCCGGTAAGCGATGTCCTTCGACGTCAATTGGTTGGTGCCGGGCATCGCGATGGCTCCGATTCGGATCACGCCGAGCATCGCCGCGTACCAAGCGGGCACGCGCGGGAGCATGATGAACACGGGGTCGCCCGGCCTCACACCGAGTTCGAGCAAGGCGCGAGCCGCCTGCCGTGCCTCCCGGGCGAGGGCGGCCACTGTGTGATCGGCGAACACGTTGCCTTGACCATCCAGCGACACCAGCGCCAAGTCTTCCGGCGCATCATCGCCCCATGCCTCGACGATGTCGATCACCGGGTTGTAGACATCCGGCACTTCTGGCCGATAGCCCTCGCGCTCGTCCTCATACGAGGCCAGCCGCGGCGGCGCATCTCGGTCCGGGAGGGTCAATGCAGACATGTGCTCGGCAGCTCGTTCAACGTCCGGCGGTGGCGGTCCTCACCACTCCATGAGCTTCGTCAGGTCCTGTCGCAGTCCGATCGCGCCGAATCGGTTCCAGGCGAGCCGGAAATCCGTTGACCGGCCCTGGTTGTACATCCAAATCCCCATGTAGTGCGTGGACAGGAGCATCATGATTCCGAGCACCGAGAACGTCCGGACGACTTCACGATCGACCGGGCGGCCGCTCAGGCTTGCGTACTGGTCAAAGAACCAATCCGTGTCCGCAAAAGCGTTCAGGAGCGGAGTCACGGGCCGCAAATGCTTTCCGGCTAGCCGTTCGAGGGCGAGGTAACCGAGGTCGAACCGGACGTCGCCAACGTAGGCAAGCTCCCAGTCAAGCAGTGCCGTGAGTCGGCCGTCATCAACCAGAGCGTTTCCGATGCGATAGTCGCCATGCACGATGCCTCGGTGCTCGTCGCCCGGAACCCGGGCTCGCAGCCAGCGAAAGCCTTCCTCGGTCACCGGATCGCGGACCAACCGCTTCTCCTCGTAGACCGTCTGCCAGCGGTCGACGACGTCGAGAAAGCCGAGCTCGGGGATCGTGCCGGCCGGCATGCGGTCGAGCGGAAGGTTGTGCAGCCGGGCGAGATTCTCAACCATGTCGGTTGCGATTCCCTTCGGTCCGTTCCAGTCCTGCTCGAGCCAGGCGCGATCGCCTCGCCGGAAAGCGTTGGCAGCGCGTCCAGCGACATGCTGCATGATCATGAGACGGTGCCCGAACGGATTGTCGCCCGTGCCGTCGAAGTAGTACACGCGTGGCGTCCGGATTTCGGGCTCATCGTCAAGCGCGTGATACAGCGCGTATTCGGCGGCGATGTCGGTCTCAAGCACGCCGCCTGGAGCTTCAACGCGGATGATGAATTGTCGATCGCCGGCGCCGTTGGAACTCGTGTGCGCGATGTGCGAGTGTCTCGACCATCCACCCGACAGCTGCTCTACCTGACTGATCGTCTCATTTGGCCCGAGCGCCTCCGCCTCACGAAGCGCGTTCGTCACGAACGCGGCACGGTCGTCGACCCCGGCGATTGGGTTGTCCGCGGCCTCGTTGGGAACCTGAGTCACCGGGTTGAGATCCTGTCTGCCTCGACTCAACCGAGCGCGTCGGCCAAGAGGTCGACCTCACGGTCCGACAGCGCGCGCAATCGGACATGGACAGCCGCGCGCAGAGCGTCTGCCCGTGGCGAAGGCGCACGGTCGAGCGACTCGAAGAGCACGCAGATCGTCTCGCCGACGTCGGAAGCCGACGTGGCGCCGTCAAGCTGCTTCGCCAGAAGGAGCAGCTCTTGGTGCAGGCTCGGGATCTCGGCCGCTCGCAGCCCCTCGGCAACCTGGGCGCTGAACGCCCGCAGCTCGGGCTCGAACGTCGCCAGCTCGACCGCAAGATGGCGCGTTGCGCTGTACGCGGACATCAGCTGGTCGCGCTCGAACTCGCTGGTTTGGCCCTCGCTTCGGGCGGCCGCGCGAAGTGTCGCCCCTATGGCGGTGGTCACCTCTGCTGGACTCAGTTGGTTGAACATCTGATGGTGTCATCGACCAGACGATTGGTTGAAAAAGCGGACTGTACCAGCGCTCCGGGCCAGAGTCCAGGGCTTTGACGCGCCGGGATGGGCCGCGCGACGGTACATCCGGTTGGCTCCGCCTGGGCGGCGTGCGTAGTGCTGCGCCTCGGGTCGTCGCCGACGGGCACGTCGCTCTGACGGCCGTCGTATCCCCGTAACGCCGCGCCAAGACGCCACCCGCGGGACGCTCTTAACAGGATCCTCCGAAGGAATTCGACCAATCGTTTGGTTTCTGCTGTAGGATCCCGTCCCTCTGGTCTGGTACTACCTGGACTGCAGTGCAGAAAGGAGTCGCGATGATCGCAAACCGATATGCACCTTCAATAGGTCCCGTCGCGGGATCGCTGATCGCGGATCCGCGGCGCATGCTTGTGGGATGTGAGGCGGCCGCGGCATTGATGCTGGCCTCCCCGCTGACTGCAGACGCCTCGCTTGGGCTTCTTCGGATGCTGCCCGTGTGGTTCCGGTGGCGTGAGCATCCCGTGGGCGCGCTCGTTGCCGCCGCCGCGCGTTATCCGCGTCGCACGGCCGTCATCGACGATGAGGGGTCTCTGACGTTTGCCGAAGTCGAGGCGCGGAGCAACGCGCTTGCTCGCGCTTGGCGGGCGGACGGCGTCGGGCCCGACACGACGGTCGGGTTGCTCTGCCGCGACGGCCGGCTGTTTCTCGATGTGGCCCTCGCGGCGCAAAAGCTGGGAGCCAACCTCGTCTACCTCAACGCCGCCTTTTCCGGACCGCAGGTCGCGCGAGTCATCATCGACGAGGCGATAGATCTGCTTGCGTTCGATGATTCGATGTCAGCCGCGGTCGCCGAGGCGGAACCGGCGCGCATGGTCGGCGAGGACGAGCTCAGGCGCGCGGTTGCCGACGCAGACAATGGTCCGCTGATGCCGCCGGCCAGGCCGGGCCGGATCGTCGTCCTCACGTCCGGGACCACCGGACGCCCGAAGGGTGCCGTCCGGCAGGGCAACACGGCGCCGCTTGACGGGGCAGCGCTGCTCGCGAGCCTGCCACTGATGTCCGGCGACACGACTGTGGTGGCCGCGCCGCTGTTCCATGGCTTTGGCTTGTTCGGGGCCAACCTCTCGCTCGCATTAGGGTCGACGGTCGTCCTGCGCCCGAGGTTCGACCCTCGCCGTGTGCTCGAGGACATCGCTAAGCATCGCGCGGCGGCAATGGTCGTCGTCCCCGTGATGCTCCAGCGTCTGTTGGCGCTTCCGAGCCGCGTCACCGAGTGCTACGACACCTCGTCGCTCCGTGTCGTGCTGTGCGGGGGAGCCGCCCTCTCGGGCACGCTCGCGAACGAGTTCATGGACCGGTTCGGCGACGTTGTCTACAACGTGTATGGCTCGACCGAGTCCGGCTTTGCCACCGTCGCAGCTCCTCGAGATCTACGTCGGGCGCCCGGAACCGCCGGCCGTCCAACGCCGGGTGTTGTCGTCCGCGTGATCGATGATGAGGGCAACCCCGCCGCGCCAGGCGTCACTGGACGTGTGCTCGTCGGCAGCAAGCTCCGAATGGACGGATATACCGGCGGGGGCGGGAAGGACATTATCGATGGCCTGGTTGTCACCGGCGACGTGGGACACGTGGACCGCCAGGGCCGACTCTTCATCGACGGTCGCGACGACGACATGATCGTGTCCGGCGGCGAGAACGTGTTCCCGGAGGAGGTGGAGGAGACACTGACCGCGCATCCGGACGTCCTCGAGGCAGCGGTGATCGGAGTTGAGGATGCGGAGTTCGGGCAGCGACTAAAGGCGTTCGTCGTCAGAACTGCGGGCTCGGAGATAACGGAAGCGAACTTGAAGACCTACGTCCACGACCGACTGGCGCGTTTCAAGACTCCGCGGGAAGTCGTGTTCGTCGACAGCCTTCCCCGTACCGCAACGGGCAAGATCATCCGGCGGGAGCTAAAGACACGATGAGGGATGGCGCCACAACTCACACCGAGAGGACGGGATCATCACCATGACGGAGGCGAAGAAGCCAGGGACGCCGTGGTGGCGCCCGCTGGTCGATGGCATCGACGGCCGCATAACTCCGCCCGCGAACAAACTCGTGCGCACCAACCTGTTTGCGGATGCGGTGGCAATAGCCACTCGACTTGAGGTGAGGCTCCGGCGGCGCATGGAGCGTCAGAGCGCGTGGCTCCTACATCAGTACAACCTGCCCGCGGCTACGGACATTCGCAAAGTCAGGGCTCAGCTGGCTGCGGTCGAGGCTCGTCTACGCGACGTCGGCGAACGTCTTGAGGACCAGCAGCGCGCGACCGAGGCCCAGCCGGTGGAGCCGGACGGCCCGGGGGCACGCGCCAGCTCCCGCGCTACCTGAGGCGTGAATCCGGGGGATTGACATGGCGCCGTCGACGCCGAACGATTCGCTTGACGCGATTCGCCGAGAGGCACAGAGATCGCTGTTTCGTGCCCGCAACGGAATTCAACTCATCACAGGGACACGCAAGCCCGTCGTAGGAGCGTCGCCGAACGATGTCGTGTGGAGGCGGGGAAAGGCTCAGCTCCTGCGCTACCGCAGTAACAAGCGCACTCGGCGACCCCCGCTCGTAATTGTGTGGAGCGTCGTCAGCCGCGCCTATATCCTCGACCTGCGCCCCGGGCACAGCTTTATCGAGCAGCTGCTCGACGCGGGAATCGATGTGTTCATGCTCGACTGGGGCATTCCTGATGCGGTCGATTCGGGAAACACACTTGAGTTGTACGTCGACAACTACCTCCCGCGGGCGCTCGAGCGGGCGCTCGAGGTCGCGGACGCCGACGAGATCGACATTCTCGGCTATTGCGCCGGCGGCATCCTGTCGTGTCTCGGAGTGGCTGCCCATCCCGAGGTTCCTGTCAAGAACCTGGCGGTGATGGCCACGCCAATCGACATGAGCCATATCGAGGGGCTTATCCGTGCGGTGGAGCGTGGCGCGCTGGAGGTCGATGACCTCATCGACGAGACCGGCAACCTTCCGGCGGGTGCCGTGTACCGCGGCTTCGCCAGCCTTCGTCCTACCACTGACGTCTTCAAATACGCCAACCTGTGGGAGCGACTCTGGAGCGATGAGTTTGTTGATGGCTATCAGGCGATGGCCGGCTGGATCCGTGATCAGACGCCCTTGCCGGGGGCCCTGGCCCGCCAGATGGTCGACTTGCTGCTCAGGCAGAACATACTTACCACCGGCGAGATGCCGCTCGGAGGGAGATCCGTGCGGCTCGCGGACATCACGTGTCCCGTACTTAATGTCATGGCCGAGCACGACCACATGGTCCCGCCGGCTGCCTCGGAGCTGCTCGGCGATCTCGTCGGCAGCTCCGACGTCACCGAGCTTCGCATCCCGGCAGGGCACATCGGCCTTGCCGCGGGGCGCGACGCTAAGCGCAACACCGTTCCGAGGATCATTAAATGGCTGAACACACGCAGCAGTTGATTGAGCTCCGTCGCCTGACCGCTGAAGATGCGGAGCCGACGACTCGCTTCCTCCAGAACCTACCCGAAGGCGATCTGACGTTTCTCAAGGAGCCCGCGGATGACGACACCGTGAACCGGTGGATCGCCGACGACCGTACCTACCAGTGGATTGCGGTTGGCGAGGACGGCGAGTTGCAGGCCATGCTGAGCATCTTCCCTGGAGCGTTGTGGAGCTCGCACGTCGCCGAGTTGCGACTTGTAGTCGGGGAGCCGTTCCGCCGACAGGGGCTGGGAAGGCGCTTGGCGCGGCACGGGCTGGCCGAAGCGCTGCGGCTTGGCCTCCGGAAGGTCATGGTCGAGGTCGTAGCCGACAAGGAGGGAGACATTGCAATGTTCGAGGCGATCGGGTTTGAAGCCGAAGCGCTGCTGCGCGATCAGATCTGCGATCGCGACGGAAACGTCCACGACCTTGTTCTGCTGTCTCACGAGGTTGAGACGGGTGCCTCGGCCCTTGAAGCACTCGGGCTAGCGGGCGAGGTCGGCTTGGGTGAGGGTCAATGAGGCGTCGATCTAGGCCGGAGATCTACTGGCGGGAAGGTGGGCGCGGTCCCGGGCTTGTGCTCATCAATGGGTGGAGTACGTCGGGTCTAGCGTGGCCGCGAGCTTGGGTGCGCTCCCTCGAGCGCAGCTTCCGAGTGATTAGGGTCGACAACCGCGGGAGCGGGTACTCCCGATTCGCTCGAACCCCGTTCACTCTCCGCGACTTGGCTGACGATGTCGTGTCCGTGCTTGACGAGGTAGAGGTCGAGCGCGCGCTGGTCGTGGGCGTGTCGATGGGTGGGATGATCGCCCAGGAACTCGCGATCGCCCATCAGGACCGTCTCGCCGGCCTCGTTGTCATCGCCAGTCGACCGCCGGCGCCCGCCTACGCTCCGCCGGTCGGCTCCAGCCTTCTCCTCGATCTACTCGCGCCGCCGCGGCGGGGAGAGCCACTCGAGAGCTATTTCACCAGGCTCTGGACAATGGGGACCGGCACCGGGTTTGCCGATCGCGAACCAAGATCGATTGCCGAGCTCGTATCCCAGATCGTGGCGCAGCCAACTCCGCGCGTGATGTTGATGCACCAGTTACGGGCGGTGAACGGGTGGGGACACGCCGAGCGGTTGGCCGGAATCGCCGTACCGACCGCGATAGTCCACGGGGACGAGGACCGGATGATCGACGTGGCCAACGGGAGGCGGCTGGCCGAGCTGATTCCAGGCTCTCGGTACCTCGAACTCGCGGGAGTCGGCCATCTCCCGCACCTCGAGGCTGCGGAGCAATCGCTTGAGGTGATCGCCGATCTTGCCTTTGGCGCCGTCAGCTTGAGCGGCCGTGCCGCCGCTGTTGAAAAGCGAAAAATCGCGTCCGGCACGGGCAAGCCGCCGAAAGGGCGCCGCCTCCGCCTCGTCGAGGAGTGATGCGTCCGTAGCCCGCAGGGGATTGAGAGGCCGGGGGAGTAGCCCGGTATGGTTCGACTCTCTCCCGCCAAACGTTCGGTTGAAAACCAGGGGGTCGGCAAACCAGCATGAGCCGCTGATTCGGTCCTCACAAGGCAGCATCCGTCAGCCGCTGATCACATTAACCAGACCTGGGTGTTTCTATCCGGGTCAAGGTGTCGTTTCACCCGTTTGCGGTGGCCGTAGTGACGGCCCCGGCACACGGGTTGGAGACGCGTTGCGCGATGGTCGGATTAGCGTCAGCTTAAGGTCACGCCGCTAGCGGTTAAGGCAGGTGTACAGCCCCCGGGGCCGTTGTAGAGTCCTAAAAACCGAGGATGCAGGATCATCTTGGCGCGCGTCCCGCGCGAAGCGCGAGATGAGCAGTAGAGCACATCACGCCATCACCGGCAATGTGTGCCCTCAGCTGGCACCCGGGTGTGTGCGGTCGATGACCGCCAAATGTGTTAACACGAGAAAGATGGAGAAGATGTTGCGTAAGCGTATGTGGGTCCTCGCGCTTGTCGGGGCGATGGGTATTACGGGACTTGCCGCGTGTGGAAGCTCGTCGAGCTCATCAAGCGCGGCCAGCTCGGCGTCGGCGACGACCTCTAGCTCGTCGGGCTCCAGCGGCACATCCACAACAGCGGCGGCCACTGGGTCGTCCTCGACCTGCTCCGCTGGAGCAATCGATGTAGGGACTGGTTGCGTGGTGCCGAAGAAAGGGAACAAGAACATCGCCTTCTTCGGCCAGGCGACCAATGCGTACACCTACACGGTGGCTCAGACGAACGCGGCCACAGCTGAGGGCAAGAAGCTCGGCTACAACGTCACGATCTCGTTCGACAATCTGAATCCGGCCACGGAGCTGGCGAACTTCCAGCAGGCTGTATCAAGCGGGAAGTACGCGGGAATCATCTTCCAGCCGGTGAACACCCAACTGTGTGTCCCGATGCGGACGGTGCCGATTCACTCGCATGTACTCGTCGAGATCGTTGGCTCGCCCCTGTGCGATAAGGGAACCGGAAATGGCGCGCAGCTGTGGGCCCCCGGAACGATCTCGTACGTGGGCGGCCAGAACAACGTCGACGGAATCAACTCAGTGCTCGCGACCGCGGCGAAGCTAAGCCCGGGACCGCAGAAGGCCGCCTTCATCATGGGACTGAACGGTAATCCCAGCGTCGTTGCGTGGCAGACCGCGTGGACGCCGTTCGTGGCGGCTCACCCGAACTGGAGTCTCGTCGACACCTCGTACACGGACTTCACGACACCGCAGGCGTTCACCGCGACGGAGAACGCGATCACCGCACACCCGGACATCACGGCCATCTTCAGCCCGTACATCGACGTTACGTCTGGGATCGTGAAGGCGATCCAGGCGCAGGGCAAGGCCGGCAAGATCAAGGTGTACGAGAACGGCGGCGGTAGCTCAATCGCAACCGGCCTTGTGAAGGCGGGGAGTCTGACCGGCGATCTGCCCGTTTATCCGGAGAGTCTTGGGTCGACCGGGGTGCAGACGATGGTCGAGGCGTTGCAGGGCAAGCAACCGCCGAGGTTCATCCCGGGCGACGGGAACCCGACCGCAACGACGACAGGCGTAGTCACGGCGGCGAACGTCGCCAGCTTCAAGCCGCAGTGGTGAATCGACAAGGCTAAGACGACGAAAGCAAAGCCGGGTTGGTGCCTCGGAGGAGCTCCGGGGCATCAACCGTGGCAGGGTGGTCAGCCGTGGTGACAGGCGAAATAACTAGCTCTCCGTCCGCGACTGGAGGAAGCTCAACCGCCGGCGAGGTATTCGTCCGGCTGGTCGACGCGTCGCGCTCATTTGGGAACACCAAAGCGCTCGTGGATGTGAGTCTCGATCTGGCGGTTCGCGGTCAACTGCACGCGCTGGTGGGCGAGAACGGCGCTGGCAAGTCTACGTGTCTTGGTCTGGCCTCGGGGCGGGTGGCGCCGTCGAGTGGGGCGGTCATCGTGGACGGAAAGCCGCTTCCAGGTGGCTCGCCGCGAGCGTCGATCCAGGCGGGGATCCATACGATCTACCAGGAACTCACGATTGTTCCGGCTCTGTCGCCGGAAGCAAATGTGTTCCTGGGGCAGTGCCTGAGTGAGCGGGGGCTGCTCCAGGAGTCGAAGATGCGCGCGGCCTATCAAGATCTGTGCGCCCGGATCGGCGTGGAGCCGGTGGCCGCCCGGCGCTGCGATGTCCTGTCGATCGCCGACCAGCAGCTACTCGAGATCATGCGCGCCCTAATCTCGACAGCGCAAGCGATTCTGCTGGACGAGCCCACCGCGTCGTTGGCCGAGAGTGAGCGTGGCGCGCTTTTCCGCACGCTCGATGGTCTGCGCGCTCAAGGGCTCGCGCTCGTGCTTGTGAGCCACAACCTTGACGAGGTGCTCGAACATAGCGACGTGGTCACGGTATTTCGAAGCGGTCGGCTCGTCGAGCAGCGCCCGACAGCGGCATGGACCAAACGCGAGCTCGTGTCTGCGATGCTCGGGAGTGAGGGACGAGGGGCTGCGATCGCAGGAGGGAGCCATCGAAGTCGGTCCGGTCGCCCCGCTGGTGGGACGCTCAGCCCCGCGATGACGGTCGAGTCGTTGAGTTCCCCTGGGCTGCTGACGAACATAAACTTTGAACTACGGCAGGGCGAGATCCTCGGGATCGCCGGCCTCGTGGGGTCGAGGCGGACCGAGTTGCTCCGCGCTCTGGCTGGGCTGGATCCGCGTGCCGAAGGCACTGTGCGTGTGGGCGATTCGATCTCACGCGTTCCGAAGACCGTCCGCGAGGCGCGCAGGCGCGGAATCGCTCTGCTCCCCGAGGACCGCAAGGGTCAGGGACTCGTCCTGTCACGCAGCGCGGCTGACAACATCACGCTGGGGGAGTGGGAGGGACTCGGGCGCTGGTCGATTCTCTCAAAGCGAAAGGTGGCCTCGAAGGCCGCCGATGCAGCTAGCGCGGTCGGCTTCAACAGTGCTCGGATCGCCGAGCGAGCCTCCAGCTTCTCGGGCGGGAACCAGCAGAAGCTGCTGATCGCGCGCTGGCTGCACACGACTCATCCGGTGCTGCTGGCCGACGAGCCAACGCGGGGTGTCGATATTGGCGCGAAGGCGGAGATCCTGGTGACCCTTGACCGGATGGTCGCGATGAACCGATCACTGATCGTCGTTTCATCCGAGCTAGAGGAGGTAGTCGGGCTCAGCGACCGTGTCCTCGTCCTCAGTGACGGCCGCCAGATCGCGCTGTTCGATACAGCCGATCATGAGATCACCGTCGAGATGATTCTTCAGACGATCTTTCAGTCGACCGCAGTCCCAAACGCGTGAGGAGTTCTTGACAATGGCGCAAGCAGGTCAGACAACGCAGGCCACGTTCCCGCCACCCGCGCCCACTCAGTCTGCGGTCGCGGGGCGGTCGGCTAGAGCCGTCGCAATCGCGGTGCTTACGCGGTACCCGATGGTGTTGGCGCTCGTCGTCCTGCTGATCGTGACGACCATCTTGGACTCGACATTCTGGACGAGCGCAAACCTACAGAACCTGCTCTCCCAGAATGTCGGCCTGATGCTCTGCGCGTGCGGGATGACGTTCGTGATCATCGCAGGAGGGTTCGATCTGTCTGTCGGCTCGGTGTATGCGGCCGGCGCGATGTTCTACATCTCGTTTCTGGGGCAGCTGCCCGCGCCGCTGGCCGTGATCCTCTCGCTGCTCCTCGGACTGGGCATGGGCGCGGTTAACGGAATCATCATCAACGTCATGCGCGTCAATCCGTTCGTCGCGACCCTCGGCACATCGTCGATCTTCATCGGTCTGATCACGATCTACGCGGGCGCGACCGCGACGTTCGCGACTTCGTCGTCATATCTTTATCTAGGCACCGCGAAGGTCGCCGGTGTGCCGTTGTCGGGACTAATCGCGATCATCATCCTGATCATCTCGGGCTTCGTGCTGGCCAGATCTACCTATGGCCGGTCCGTGTACGCGGTCGGTGGCAACCAGGAAGCGGCCCGCCTGAGCGGCATCCGCGTCGGCGTCGTAAGCGCCAGCACGTTCATGATCATCGGTGTCATGGCAGCGCTCGGCGGAGTGTTCACTGCAAGCCAGCTCGGCACCGCGTCCCCGAACTTCGTGGGGAACATCACGCTGCAGGCGATCGCCGTCGTGATCGTCGGTGGCACCGCATTGACCGGCGGCGAAGGGGCCATCTGGCGTACGGTCGTCGGGCTGGCGATCATCGCCGTCATCGTGAACCTGTTCACATCGCTGAACTTCAGTCCGGATCTGCAGACCGTGTTCGAGGGGCTCATCGTGATCCTCGCGGTCGCGATGGACGTCTGGATCCTGCACCAGCGAGCGCGATGACCCTCGCTCGCGCGAGTGGATCCGATGAGATGAGCGTCCCGGAGCTGGCCCGCCGACACTACGAGCGTCACGACCTCGGGCGGCACTACGCCGCCCGCGAGTCGCTGTCATACATGCTCCAGCTCCCAGAGCATGGCCTGGCCGGCTTCGTGTACACCTGGGTGAACGGAGAGAGCGAGGCCGGCGCGGCCCTTTGCTTTTACGGCCCAGCGGTCGGCGAGCAGGCGCTATTCGAGTCGGTCGACGGAATTCCCGTGCCGGAGGACCAACCCTTCAGCGATTGGCGGGTGGGTGCCCTCTCCCTGCAGCATGGCGAGCGGACCGAAGGAGCGTTCGCGGGCGACGCGGCGAGCATCAACTTCACATTTGACGGCACACACCCGCCGTACAACTACGCCGCCCATCCCGACGGCGGTCTCCCGTGGATGGCCGATGATCGGTACGAGCAGAGTGGGCGATGGCGCGGGACGCTGCGGTTGCGCGACAGGGAAATCGCGTTCGATACGGTGTCCCACAGAGACCAATCGTGGGGCATTCGAGACTGGGGGATGTGCCAGCATTACAGATGGCTCCAAGCCAACGCCGGTCCGGACGTGTCGATCAACTTCACCCAGGATTACGTGCTCGGGCACGTAAACGTTCGGGGATATGTCTACCGCGACGGCGAGATGGGGCAAATCACGGAGCTTGATGTCGACTATGACCTGACCCCCGATATGGTTCACACAACCCTGATCGCCTCGATCGGAGATGACCTCGGGCGATCGACCACGATTCGTGGGAAAACGTATGCCCACATGGAGTTCCCGTTTCCGCCGACCACCACGCTGGTCGTTTGCTCGGACACGGTGGAGATCGACGGCAAGCCCGGAACCGCTCAGTTCGACCTGCTGTGGGCGAGCGACTACGTGGCTTACGTGCGCGAACACGGTTTGCCGCGACTGCCGGGCCGATGAAGTGAGACCCGGCCGGTCGGTGGAGGAGCGGACCCATCTGGTCGACGGCCGCGCATGGTGTCTCAGTGGCCACGACGGAGTCACCGTGCAGGTGACGTGGCCAGGGGCGCGCTGAAAGGCTTCGTATGCGGAGTTCCCGCAGGTAGAGACGCGGAGCTGGCCGGATGTCCCGTAGTTGGGAATCAAGCAAACTACCGAGAATGGAAGTGACCGAGGAGGCGTTGGCGACTCTGACTGTCAGGCCGATCCGCGCGGATGATCGTAAGCGCATCCTCGACGCGAGGCGATACACGTCGCCGCAGACTTACTCTCAGCGATTCCACGAGGCGGCTCATCATTTCTCGGATCACGAGCTCACATACCTCACCGAGGTCGATGGCGAGAACCACATCGCGCTGGTCGCAACCGAGTGCGACGATCCAGACAGGCTGGTTGCGGTCGCGCGCTGTGTCCGGCATCGCGATGATCCCGGCGAGGCGGAGCTTGCAATCACCGTGCACGATCCCTACCAGCACCGCGGCATCGGCTCTGCGATGCTCCGCTTGCTTTGCGACATGGCGATCGAGCGCGGCATCGTGCGAATGCGCGCGTTCATCGAACGTGACAATGCCGCAATGATCGGTCTCATGCACAAGGTGTTCCCGGAGGCGAGACGGGCGGACAGATTCGGGCGCACGTGGGAGTTTGTCGCCGACGTCGTCTCAGGTCCGCCGAAGCCCTGGTCAGGAGCCAGGTAACCTCACGCGGGTGGCTCGCGAGGGGCTAGCGGGATAGCGGTATTGGGGAGGCCGATCTGACTAGACCCGCTGCGCGGAGCCACCGGCCCCGCTCTGCGAGTGAGCAGACTGATCGCGCCGGCTGAGTGCGGGCCGCCGGCAGCACGATCGAGCGGCACGTCGCGCTAGATCGTGGCGGTTGCGCGAGTAGGCGGGCGCCTACGGTACGGGCGTCGCAGGAGGCTGTCCTTGCCGAGAGAAGCGGTATGTGTGCGCCGCGAGTAAGATCGCCTGTCCTTCACTACAGCGCAGGAGACACGGGGCAGAATCAACGCGAAATGTCTGCACGCGGTCGAAGGAGGCGGTCCAGTTCTTGCATTGTCGTTTCCGGGGCGACATGGTGGACGGCTGTCATGCCCACCGCGACTGCACCCGAAAGATTCGACCGGCTGTCGTCGAGGACGACACAGTGTTTGGGTTCGACCGCGATCACCGCAGCGGCGTGACGGAAAATGCCGGCCTCCGGTTTACGCATACCGACCTCTCCGGAGATAACGAGGCCATCGAAGGCCTCTGCGAGGCGCTTGCGCGGGTACACCTCGAGGCCCCAGGAGTTGGAGAGCAGGCATGTGCGAACGTTTCGGCTGCGGAAGTGCGCAACGATGTCGAACATCCGCTCGTCGAGCGTAAGGTGGACCCAAAGGTCACGCATATCATCGGGTGACAAACCGAGGTGGGCGGCGAACCGAGGCAGGAACTCGCGTTCGCTCACCTCTCCACGCTCGAACGAGTCGAGTTCCGCTTTGAACCGATTGCCGGGGGTCATCGAGGCCGTGATTGCGTCCTCGGGAAGGCCTTTGACTCGGCAGAACTCGCGGAGGAGCGGGTCTAGGGGATTGGTGAGAACACCGCCGAAGTCGACCAGCAATCCGCGGACGTCGGGCTCGGCCGACCTCGGTGGCGGGTTGCTCACGCTTGCTCGAGGGTCGCCCGCAGCAGCAAGCCGGAGGGTGCGCCTTCCGGCACGTCGACGGCGCGGACGCGACCCCGCAGTCGAACGTCCGCTGCGCGGAGCCAATTCCGCGAGATTCTAAGGCCGGGCGCCGGCCCGGCATGCCCGCTTAGAGCTTTAGCCAGTTCTGCTGGAGGAATCCCCTCTGGGTCACTCAGCTCGAGAGTCACACTCGTTTCGCTGGTTTGGAAATCGGCGAGCGTCCCGATCACCCGAAGTTCTTCTAGCGAACGTCGATCGCCTGCTGTCACCTGAGCTCGCTCAGCGCACCACGCGACGAACCTGCGTACCGCGGGATCGTTGGCTGGCTGGTCAAGCTCGTGCGTGCCGCGAAGTAGTAGGCCGCGGTCGCCGTCGACTGCAAGTAAGTCGCCCTCACGAACCCTCACGCCGGCAACGTCGGCCGAGCGCCGGTCGTCGCTGATCAGCACCTCGCCGATGCCGCAGACCGCGGGCCGATTCATACCCCGAGCAACGACGGCCGCGTGGCTAGTCCGTCCGCCGCGGCCCGTAACGATGCCTTTGGCAGCGATGAACCCGGCGACGTCGCTGGGTGACGTCGTGGACCGGACCAGGATCACGTCGGTCCCCTCGGCGGCGAGCTCGGTGGCCCGACCGGGATCGAACGCCGCCCTTCCCACGGCCGCTCCCGGCGATGCTGCGAGTCCTCGCGCGATGACCTCGTCTGGACGGGCCTCAGTGGCGAACGCGGGAGCCGCAGCCGCCTCAAGCTGCGCCGGGGTAATCCTGTCGATTGCCTGTTCAACCGTGATTTGGCCCTCGTCGACTAGAGCAACCGCGACTCGGACGGCCGCCCGGCCGCTGCGCAAGCCGACACGGGTCTGCAAGACCCACAGGACACCGTCCTCGATTGTGAACTCCACTTCGCACAGATCGCGACTGTCGGCCTCTATCGATCTAAGTGCTTCCCTGAGCTGTTCGTCGGCCAGCGGCAGTCGCTCGGCTAGGACGCTCAACGGTTCAGCATCGTGCTCACCGGCGACGACATCCTCACCCTGAGCGTTGAACAGCACATCGCCGAACGGCTCGCGGGAGCCGGACGACGGGTCTCGAGTAAAGGCGACGCCGCTGGCTGAGGTTTCGCCCCGGTTGCCGAACACCATCGTCTGGACGGTGGCTGCCGTGCACAATTCGTCGGGTATACCCCGGAACCGGCGGTAGGCATTCGCACGCGGACTCTCCCACGAGCGGAAGACAGCCGCGACGGCTTCGAGGATCTGATCGCGCGGCTCTTCCGGCACGGGTCCGCCGCCCCGCTCATAAATCAGAGCGAGCAGGGCTGCAACGATTTCGGATCGAGCAGCTCCATCGCCGAGATCCATCATGCAGTCCTCGATCTCGCCGGGACTTACGCCACGCACTACACGCGCATAGGTCTCGGCGAACCTTTCGTAACAGGCCCAGGCGAAGTCGTCGTTCTCGGTCTCCCGCGCGAGTGCATTCACGGTCTCCGCATTCAGCCCGACGTTGAGGATCGTGTCCATCATTCCCGGCATCGAGATGGGTGCGCCCGAGCGAACGGATACCAACAGCGGAGAGGCCGGGTCGCCCAGGCGACGGCCGATCGCGGTCTCCAGCTGCCCGAGGTGAGCCTCGATCTCGTATGTTGTCGCGGGCGCTAGCTGTCCGGCCAACAAGTAGTCCCGGCCGGCCCGGCAGCTGACCACAAAGCCGGGGGGAACGGGAAGCCCGAGGCTGGTCATGTGGGCGAGACCGGCGCCCTTGCCCCCGAGGATTGCCGTGTCCCCGGCGCCACCGTCGGCGAATGCAAAAACAAAGCGGGTTGCGGATTCTCGCGCCGCCACTGTCATCCCGCTAGTTGCTGCCATATCAGAAACTGCCCTCCGCTTCGCGGTCGCGTCCGAGGCTTAGGAGGTAATCCTCGTGGCACTCAAACCAGACGCTGTGAATAGAGTCGACCCGCGGGTCAGTGATGAACCGGCCGTCGCCCTCGCGCGCGGCTTCGAGTGCTCCGTTTAGACGACGGGGGTACGTTCCGAACCTCGGTACCACTTCCGCGGCGCGTCGCAGACCCGAGCCAGCACGGTCAAGAATCTCGGACAGGTCCTCGACCGTCATGAACAGCGCCTCGTCGTCCTGACCCTCGACCTGCCAGCGCGAACACAGGTCCTTCACGGGCTGATTGACGACGAGAAAGCGTTCATATGTCGTCGCCAGGACCGCCCCGTCGATCGTCTCGCGCCACTGTACAAGCAATTCCTCGTGGCGTTCGAATCCGGCGGGGGTGAGCATGCACCCGCGGGGAGTGACCGTGATCAGGCCGCTCTCCACCAGGGCGGTGACATCGCCGAACGTCTCGACCGGACCGAGGCTGCGGATCCTGACCAGGTGAAGCGTCTCGAACTCAGAGTCAAGCTGCATCGTCAGGGGTCCCGCACGCTGCCATCAGCGCAGCGCCTGGATGCCGGGCCGCGCTGGCGTCGCCCGTTCACGGACGTAATCCTGCTCACGTATATATTCGAGATAAGGCCGCTGCCACTGCATCTCGAGGTGCCCGACACCGGGTACTCCCTCGATCTCGAGTGCCACCGAACCCTCGTTGTTGCTCGATTGGGCGTGGGGAGTCATCACGTAGCGCGCGAACACGTTTCCACGAACCGTGGTGTCTCGCCCGAGTTCGTCCGTGACGAGCGCGTCGAATGAGTGGTGGAAGAAGTTCTCGTCGTATTCGTAGACGATGTCCAGGCCGGTGACCTCCGCCATCGCGTCGTCGCGATACACGTAGCCCCTCAACAGCCGGTTGCCCATCGCGTGAAGCTCCATGAAGTGGACCGCATAGTCGGGTCCGGCCTGTGACTCGAACCACTTCCAGTGCTGAGCGATTCCCCAGTGGCGAGTGCCCCACGAATGGTCGCGATGTCCCATTCCGTCGAACTCGATCTCGCGCCCGGCGAAACGAAGTGTTCCGCTGATGCGGCCCGCCTGCTCATGTCGATCGTCCGCGATGAACCGCGGGCTGCCTTCGGGGTGGCAGCTGTAGATATAGGCCGGGCTAGTCGCCTCGAAGTGGTAGTCGACGGACACATCATCGCCTCGGAAAGTGAGCTCGGCGGTTTCGGCGGCCTCGCCATGGCTCACGTGCAGACCGCCGACCTGCCAATCGTCGAACTCCTGATCCTCGGGCATCTCGATGCCGTTAACCAGGAATTCGATCGGCTTCTCACCGACGGCGGGCCCGTAAAGGAATAGCGCCGATCCGGCGACGCTCTCACCGTTTACCCACGTGTACAGATAGCCGGCCAGACCCTCGTCCGGCAGTTGGAACATGTAGGCGAGGGACTCCCGCGCCAGCGGCTCGCGGCGCAGGCGGTGACGATCGTGGTGCCTGAGGTCCATGGGCTGGTACGTCATCGAGTGGGGGCCTCCTCGAGGGGTCGGTAGGCGAGACCCTTGACGAACAACGGGGCGAGTACGGTCGCCGCCTGGCCATCGGCCAGGTTCGGCCATCCGGCGAGGGTCAGTTCCTGCAGCTCGTCGATCCGGGGCTTCAGTTGCTCCCAGACTCCTGCGTCTCGCGCGATCGGTCGGATATGGTCGGTTGCGTATACGTTGATACCGTCGCGGATCTTCTGCTCGCGATCCTTCTCCGCGAGCATCCGATACAGCTGTGTCGTCGCGGACATTGACCTGGCGGTGATTTCTTGCATCTCTGTCGCGTCGATGCGACGGAGTTCCGACATCGGTGTGTCCTCCTGGTCCTTGGCGTATACCGCGACGCCGCTCAAGTGACGCAAATAGTCCACGGGCTTCGTGAACGTGGTCCCGATGTCGTTGATCTTCACGTCCATCGGCTCATCGGGACGGAACACCATGGCCTCGATGACGCAGTACGGCAGTCCCTCGGTCGAAGCGGTCCACGGATAGGCGGGCTCGTGGAGCCAGTGGTCGCGAACGAGCATGAACCCGCCGCCGGGAACCTCGTACGGCCCAGTGTCCTGAAGCCCAAAGCGGCAGTCGTAATGGACCAGGAAGCCGAGCAGCTCCGTCGTCGCGTTAAACCGCCGGAACACCGCACGACGGTCGGGGTCGTCGAGCCGTTCCTCGTCATCGAGAAACCGGTCGACAAGCTCTTGGTCGAGGATGCGCACCTTGTAGTCGTTGCCGCACGCGAACCCCGGACCCGCCCCCCATGTTCCGTACATGAGCCGCCGGGCGAACTGAATAACACCGTCGAGATCACGTGGGCGATCCTCGGGGGATTCAAGCCCCAATTCGAGAGCGATCGCGCGTCCAAGATGACAGCAATTCGCGGGTGACCAGATCCGCGTGATGTTGTTCTTGGTCCCGACCTGGTGACGCTTGCGGTCGCCAATCTCGATCAGGCCGTCCACCCCGACCGCGTCCGTTATCTCGCGCATCATTTCCGGGTAGAGAGCCCATATCTGCAGGAACGAGATCGTCTCGTATTCCTGACGCGGGATCAGCCCGGACTCGCCTTCGGTTGACCGTTGTGCAATGACGTCCCACAGGCTCCATCCCATGTAGGCACGCCAGCCGTTGATCTCATCGAGTGTGAGATCGTCGCGCCGAACGTCGTCCTCGTTCACGTCGGTGAACGGAACGCGGATGCGCTTGCGCATCTCGCGCTCGCCTGGAATCCCGGTCGGCACTTCCGCCTGATACAGCGCCAGATAGCGCTCAAAATCGTCAGCGTCGGTCATCGGCCGTCGTCCGGGACGAGGAGAATCCGCCCTTCAGGCACCGAGGAGACGTCCAGGCGAACCAAGGTTCCGTCCGCGGGAATCGTCTCCCCACGCGCCGTCTGAATCCCCTCGGTGAACTGTGCGGACATCACACACGGGATCCCAAACTCCCGGGAGAGAATTCCCAAATGGCTCTCCGGAGAGCCCTGCAGCGTGATGAGTCCGCAGACCCCGGACGCGAGAGCCGGCGCCATGAACGTAGTCGTGCCCCCCCGCGAGATAACGATCGATGAGGCCACCGCGTCGCTCGCCACAAACGACAGCACTTCCTGGGGCGAATCCAGGAACCGAATTCGGCCCTCGACCACCTGGTCCAATTCCATCACGTTGATGCCCACGCCGATCTCGCGCACGCCATCGAGGTCCACGCTCACCTAGTGGTCTCCTTCCGAGCCGTCCGTCTTCGTCTCAGGCCGTGCCATCCAAGCATTGTGCGAGGATCGGTTGCGGCTGCCAACTGGCGCAACTGCTAGAGCTTTGGCCGTCCAGCGGTAGGAGCGAACTAACATTGGGACGCAGGAGGCCGGGGGCACGAAACACCCGGCCATCGCATTAATGATCGGCGCGCTTGTTGACGGCGAGTGACCAGACCATAGGCTTGCGGGCCGAGCATTGGGGCCGTGATGATCTGGGCGGTAATTCGAAGCGGGTTGATCCGACGGCAATGGAGCCGGAGCGGCGAGGGCCCGGGCTGGTGCGCGCGGAGCCGGATCGATGAGCGACCGTGAGATCAAGCAGTGCCCGGACTGCGGGGAACTGGTCCTCGAGGTTGCCCGCAAGTGCCGATACTGTGGATATCGATTCGATGGCTCCTCCCACGGCGATGGCTCGACATGGCTGTCGGGCTTGATCGGCCTTCTGAGGCCAGCGCGTAAGACCGAGACGCGATGGAGCTTGGTTGCGAAATGGGGCACACGATTGCCCTCGGACGAACGCGTCGATCATATGGTGCCAGCGCAGATCGGAGCTCGACGGGGATACCTTGTGGTGACGCGGGACCGCTTCATGTTCTTCGAGCAGGGCTCCCGACATACGCACCGCCTGATAGTCGAATGGCCGCTGCACAGCGTCCTGGACGTGAGGGTCAAACGCGGGGTAGGCCGGACCCTGACCCTGCGCGGCGCGAGCTACGACCTGGTCATCCGCGGGCTTACACCACGCGCCCTCGAAGACCTACGAACCTACTTCTCCGAGCACTCCCTCGGCGCCTCCGCCGGACTGGGCTCCGGCGAGGGCAATCACCGTTAGCCCAGCGGTCGCCGTCCGCCCGAGGATGCCATTCGGCGGCTCTGGACAGCGGCGATATAGTTGACAAACGACCGTTCGCTTGAATTCGCTTCCCCGAATCAACCAGCGATCTTGGTCAAGAAGACGCGCCCCCTGGTTCGATCCCACTTGGAGCAGATGTGAGCCCAACCGACGTCAGCCCCACGCACGACCTGGTCCACTCGCCGGATCCCAGCCGGGAACGCTGGCGCGAGAGCTACTACTTCCAGTTTGTCGATTTCAAGCAAGGCCTAGGCGGCTACCACGGGCCGGGTTACCGTCCGCAAAAGGGGTACAGCGGCGTTCTCCACCTCCTGTGGCGGCTAAACGCCTCCACCTTGGTCGCGACCGAGAAGGGCAAGTACTCGCGCCATGACGCGGTCCATCCAGTCGGGGGGTTCGAATGGGAGATTCTCGAGCCACTCAAGAAATGGAGGATCCGCTTCGACGGCCGGCTCAACGATGGCGGCGTAGATCCGGCGCTACCAGTCGAAGCGGTGGTGTCGGCGAACGAGGGGAGCCAGCCGACATTGGACGTCGCCTACGAGCTCGTCTTCGAACGAGACAAGCCCGCCTATCTCTATGACGAGAACCCCGCTTGGGATGGGCTGTTCGACGGCCACATCGACGAGGTCGGCAGCGTCAAAGGGGTGCTTCGCGTTGGCGACGACAGCTTTGAGATCGACGGGCGTGGGAGCAAAGACCACTCGTGGGGGGCGCGCGATTGGGGCAAGCCCAAAGGATGGCGCTGGGTCGACATGCTGTTCGAGGAAGGCCCGGAAGTGACGGTCTGGAGGGCAACGTTCGACGGCGAGACGTGGATCGACGACGGTGCCATCTACGTCGATGGCGGCGCCGAGAAGATCACGACGTTCGCTGAATCGGTGACCTTCGTATCGCGTCCCCGCGCAGATCGTCCCGCAAGCTGGGAGTTCGAAATCGCGTCAGCTCACCATCGGCTACGCGGACGCGGGGAGATGATCTGCGTCGCGCCACTGCTGTTTCCGTTCCGGACCGCGGAAGGCACGCGCGGGATGCTCTGGAACGACCGAACCGTATTCCGATGCGAGCTCGAGGACGGCCGGGTTGGGTATGGCAGCGCCGAGTTTCAGTTTCGGGCACCCGAAGACGGAGCCCGCGCTCCGCGGCCGCTGCTCGCGGCCCGCACCCCGTAGCCAGAGCGCACCGCGGCTAGCGATATTCGCTCGTGGAACGGTCGTTTGGTAGAATCCGTGCTCATGGTGGATGATCGTTTACGCGCATCGACGCGACCAACAGGCTGTGGGCCGAGACGCGCAGCATCCGAGGCCGGGGCCAAATGACCGACTCACCTACTCATAGCCGGGCAAAGGGAGCGTCGCCGAGGAAGAGCCGGGATCGTCGGCAGGCGGAGGTGACGCGAGCCGCGGTCGACGTCTTCTCCAGGAAGGGCTACAGCGCCGCGTCGATTCAAGACATCGCGGACAAGGTCGGAGTTCTAAAGGGGAGTCTCTACTACTACATCGATTCCAAAGAGGATCTGTTGTGGCGGGTCGTCGAAGAGGTCCACGAGCACTGGAGCGAGATTCTTGCGGAGACCGAGGACCTGGCGGCCGAGCCCGTCGAGCGGATACACGCTTTCATCAAGCTGCAGGTCGAGTGGTACCTGAACAATGTGGACACCGTCAACGTCTTCTTTCGAGAATGGCAGTACCTGAGCGGTGAGCGACTCAAGGAAGTTCGAGAGCGGCGCCGGCGCTACGAGACCGTGGTTCGTGACCTCCTAGCTTCGGCTCGTGCGGCGGGCGATGTCTCGCCTGAACTCGACTTGCGTTACGCGACGCGTTTTGTACTCGCGGCGGTTAACGCGGTACCCGACTGGTACCGACCGAGTGATGGCGAGCCGGTCGAAGCCATCGCGACCGCGAACGCAGATATGACGGTCGGTCTGCTGACCGGCACAGGGGGCTTTTCGGCTCGCGCAGAGCGCTCATGAGAGAGATGACTCCTCCGTAGCAACCAAGCTGCCGAGCTCGGCGCGGGACACCTTACCCATCGCATTGTGCGGAAGCGCGCCGACGAAGGTGACATCTCGCGGCGTTTTGTACGCGGCGAGTCTCTTGCCGCAGAATTCAATGAGATCGGCGGCCGTAAGCGCCTCGCCGGTGCGAAGCACCGCGACGAGGTGGACGTCTTCGCCGAGGACCGGATTCGGCCGTCCGATCGCGGCCGCCTCAGCGACCGCGGGGTGAGCCATCGCGACGGCTTCAACCTCCGCGGCAGCGATGTTCATACCCCCTCGGCGGATCATCGACTTTGAGCGGTCGACGAAGAACATGAACCCCTCATCGTCAACGGTGGCCATATCGCCGGTGTGCAACCAGCCGTCCGCTAGGGCAGCTTCCGTCGCGTCCTCGGCGGAGACGTAGCGCGCCATCACGCTGGGCGCCCGCAGCCAGATCTCGCCCACCTCCCCGGGTGCGACATCGCCGCCGTCCTCACCAACGATCCTGTGCTGTACCCACTCGTTCCACCCGCGTCGGCCAATGCTCATACCGTATGGACCGTGCCGACGGACCGCCTCGGCATGGTCGGCGGGCTCGAGCATCACGCCGCTGGTGCCGCCTTCGGTCAGTCCGTAGACGACGCCGAGTTGCACGCCCTGGCGCGTCGCGAACTCATCCTCAAGACGCTCGTGGAACGCCCGTGGCATCGTCTGCCCCCCGTAGAACAGACGCCTCAGAGTCGGCACCTCGAGGGAGCGGAGACGCCCGTCGTCGAGACGCCGGAAAAGAATGGCGAGTATTGCGGTAAGCACGAACATCGATGTGGTGCCGCGCCGAACCGCGCGGTCCAAAATCGCTTGGGCGTCGACTTCGGGGTCGACGACGAAAGTACAACCGGCAGCGAGACAGCTGAGAAGATTCGTGCGACAGCCGGTGCTCGTGAAGAAGGGCGAAGAGTTCTGGTAGACGCTGCTTGATTCGAGGCCCCAGACGTGGCGGGCCTCATGCCCGCAAGCGACGCTCTGGGCGTGGGTGAGCGCTACGGCTTTCGGATGGCCCGTTGTCCCGGAAGTGAAGATCCAATCGGCCTCGTCACTTTCCCGCGCGACGACCTCGGGCGTTGGCCGGGTGCTGGCCTCGATCAACTGCGGAAGTGACTCACCGACCCGGGCGGTCGCCGACAGCTCAAGCAGCGCGGGCGCGTCCGCCGCCCATGTGCAGCCGGACAATGTCTCGGCGAAGGAAGGGCCGAAGACGAGCGCCTTCGGCTGGGAAAACCCGACCACGTACTCGAGCTCGCGCTCTAGGTAGAACGTGTTCACGGGAACGTTGATTGCGCCGAGTCGATGGACGGCGTGATAGGCGAGATGGGCCTCGAGTGCACCGTCGTTGCCGACTAGGAGCGCCACGCGATCGCCGTGAGTCACACCACGATCGGCGAGGGCCGCCGCGAACCGACCGGACCGCTCGACCAGCTCCCGGTAAGAAAGCGAAGCCTCATCGCCCGACAGTAGGCTGTGAGCGACGAGCGCGCAGCGATCGGGCGCGTCCTTCGCCGCGCGCCGTAGCAGGGCCGGAACGGTCCGTTCGGAAACCGTTGAAGGAAGCTCCGGAAAAGCGGTGGCTCGACTGGTCATCTGACGATCCGACGCGTCGCCGACAGGCTACAAGAACCGCGGATGACCTTGCCCCGAGATTGACGGAACAGCTAGCACGGGGAGCATGGCGTCGGGGGACCACCGGTGACTTACAATCTGTGGGCGACGTCTGCCGATCCCGTCTTCGTCTGCGCAGAGCACGCGCGGTGCGGCCATTGGCGCAACAGACAGTTTCCCGAGGCGAATCGACACGCTAGGGTCGCCGGCACGCACAGACGTGAGCGAGCTCGCCGAATGACAGTCCCTCGCCCTTGGGAATGACGGGTGCCGTGAACTGATGGCCACCGTGGAATCCGTAATCCGCTACGACGCAATTGATCCTGCGTGGATGACTGAGGTCTTGACGCGGGCCGGGATCCTGCGTTCGGGTGAGGTCACGGACGTCAAGCGAGAGCGGTGCGGCAGTGGGCTGTTGTCAGACGCATACCGGTTCACGCTCGCCTACGACCCTCCAAACGCCGGCCCGGCGACTCTCGTGGGGAAGTTTGCCTCCGATGATCCGATCAGTCGCGCCTGGGGCACGAACTCGGGCCAGTATCGGAACGAGGTCAGGTTTTATCAGAGCCTCGCCGGAGCCCTGACCGCATCGATTCCGACCAGGATTTACGCGGCGCTGGCGGAGAACGAGACTGACTTTGTGCTACTCATGGAAGACCTCGCTCCGGCGAGGGCGGTTGACCAGCTCGTCGGCTGCACGAGCGACGAAGTCGCACTCGTCATGGAGCAGATCGCCGCGCTCCACGCCGACTCGTGGCGGAAGAGCGATCTGGCCGCGGTTGATTGGCTGGGCAGTACCCGCCAAAGCTGGTTCCAGGTCACAGAGAATTTTGCGGAGACCGTGGCCGCATTTCCAGCGGCGTTCGGGGATCTGATTCCCGACTCGGACCTTGCTGAAGCGACGAAGCTAACCTCCCACCTGGACACGTGGAAGAGCATCCTGAGCGAGCGACGGTGTCTGTGGCACAACGATATGCGAGCCGATAATGTGCTGTTCGATGCGAAGGGCGGAGAAGCCCCCGTCGTCTTGTTGGACTGGCAGGGGGTCACGTATGCGCGCGGAACAATCGACGTCTCCTATTTCATAGGCACAAGCTTGACGACCGACGAGCGGCGTGCCCACGAGCGCGACCTCGTTTCGCATTACCATCAGGCGCTGGTCTCGCACGGCGTGAGCGAGTTCTCCGAGGCGGAGTGCTGGGACGAGTACCGTCTGCTCGCGATCCATCCGCTTCAAACCGGCATCTTCGGACTCGGCGCGGTCAAACGCAGCGAGCGAGGAGATGCCATGTGGCGAAACTGGATCGATCGCTCGGCGATCATGACCCGGGATCTCGAGAGCTTCGCCCTGCTCGCTGATCTCTAGGATCACTTCGACGAGCGAAGACTCTTCTCGCGGCACGCGGTGACGCCCACCGCCGCCGGAGGCTCGCGGTGTCACGGCCCCGACACGACCCTCCGCCCGCGAGGTGCAGAGCCGAGCTAGCCCGCAAGCGCTCCCGAGCGCCCGCGGGTTGGAGGCGGCCCTTCCGCCACGGCGCGCGACGTAAGGCGCGTGCTCGGCGACGCCGGTTGCGAATTGCCACGCCTAGCCTCGCACCCTGCTCCCCGATCGCCGCCCGGATCTCGGTCGTCCGCAAGTGGACTTGCAATCACCGGCGTTAGATGCGATGCTTTACCAGCCAAACGGTCGTTAGAAAGTTGGGAGGGAGATGGACAACGCAACGGATCCTAGCTCGGTGATGCATTCGCCCCGTGCTGAGCTCGCCCAGCCCAGCTCGACGGGCACCCCAATCCGCGTCCTCGTCGTCGACGATCACGAGGTCGTGCGCGAGGGGGTGTCGGCGGCGCTGGCCGCCGACGAGCAGTTCGAGGTGGTAGGCGCGGTCGCGACCGCCGCAGCGGCCCTCCAGGTCGCGAGGCGTACGCGGCCTGATGTAGCGCTGGTGGATCTGCGGCTCCCCGATTTGTTGGGCGATCGTCTGTGTGTGGAGTTGCGTCAGCGCCTCCCGTCGACCGCCGTCGTCGTGCTTAGCTCGTACATGAGCGAGGACACGGTTCGAACTGCGATGGAGGCGGGCGCGGCTGCCTACATAACGAAAGGGGCCGGTCTCGCCGAGCTCCGGAAGGCGCTCGTGGGAGTGTCGGTAAACGGGGAGGAGCGGATCGAGCGCCCGATTGTCGGGCAGCTCCATGACCTGGTCTCGCGGAGAACGGATGACGAGCGGCTCACGCCGCAACAGGAACGAGTGCTCGAACTGTCGGCCGAAGGTCTCACGTATCGCGAGATCGGCGCTCGTCTGTTCATCTCCGAGTCTACGGTCCGATTCCACGTGCAGAAACTCAAAGCAAAGTTCGGCGCTAGAACCAAGGCCGAGCTTATAGCTCGCGCGATACGGTCGGGCGCGCTGGCTCCGGCGCCCGAGGCTCTCGGATCATCGTGATGATCAGCGTCGTCCAGCGGCCGAGTGCCGACGCTGGCTACCTCGGCTGCGTTGGCGCCGCGTCCATCGGGATCGCAGCGGTGATGCGACGCGCGCTCGGTGCCGACGCGGCCGTCGTCGCGGAGCTCTCGCCGAACGGAGCGCGGCGCGTCGTCGCGGCAGATGGCCTCAGCGGGCAGGAGGCGGACGCCATCATGGTCCGGCTCATCAGGCCCCAGAGGAGTTCCGCGGGCGAGATGTTCGGGCCGCCCGGCTTCGCCCGGATGATGTATGAAGAAGCGACGGAGGGTGAGGTCTACGGGGCGGCTGTGTGCGTGCTGCAGCGCCGGGCGACAAGCTTCATGAATGCCGATCTGCTGCGAGCCTTTGCGACGCACGCAGCGGTATCCGCCGCAATGAGGCGGCCGGCCGGACAGCCGGAGCCCGCTGATCAGGTCGACAGGACGCCCGGCCTGCGCGGGGTCGACGCGCTCCTCGAGCTGTGGAATGCCGACGAGGTTGGCTATCAGGACTTCAACCGTACCTTGGCCGCGGAGCTTGGTTCGGCCACTGGAGCGACACTCGTGGGCGTCCTCATGTGGGACGAGGAGGACGCCCTCTTGCGCCCGCTTCCGGGATCGTTCGACACCCACCCTGAGCAGCTTCCACCGGCTCACGATGCGTACGACTGGAGCAGCAGCGCGGCCCGGGTGTTTGCGACCGGCGAGCCGTATCTGACGAACCGCGCAGGACACGATCCGGGAGTGCTCGAGGACTACGTGGGTGCGTTCGGGTTCGACCGGCTGATGACGGTTCCGCTGAACATCGGCTCCCGTCGGATGGGCGTTCTCCAGCTGGCCAACAAACCCGATGATTTCGACCTGGCGGATCTCCGGTTCGCGTGCGCACGCGCCGCGCAGGTCGCGATGGCGGCGCAGACGGTCCTCATGCGTGATCGCATGGGGCGGCGCCAGCGCCTGGAGGAGATTCTCGGAGGCATGGCCGTGGATATCGCGTCCGGGCGCAACCTGCAGGAATTCCTGGGGCCGGCGATGGATGACGTGTGTGCCGCTCTGGCGGGCTCGTTAGTGGCGCTCGTCCCACGGGCCGGCGACCCGCTCATCTGTCGCCGGGGCCCAGACTGGGGCGCACTTGAGGGTGTGGTGCTGCGCCACGCCGGCGAAGCGAGCAGCATGCGCGTATTCTCGGCAGGCCCGCGCAAGGCTGGGACGCCGGCGTGGACCGCGGCCCACGTGCCGGTTGTTCTCGCGGGCGAGTGCGTGGCGACGGTGTCGGCACTGAGGACCGGCGGAGATGCGTTTGACCAGACGGAATGCGACGCCCTGTCACGTTTGGCGCAGCTCGTCGCGCTCGCGTGGACCACCGAGCGCTACCAACGGCAGCTGGCGGACGCTGCGCGCGTAGCCGAATGTCAGCGCGTCGCCGACGAGCTTCACGACCATGTCGCCCAACTCCTCTTCGCGGCTCGTCTCAGCCTTGACTTCGCACAGGAAGTCCCGGGGCTTCCCGATGCCGCCGACGCAAGCATTAAGCGTGGGCGCGATCTTCTGCTGCGAGCCGACATCGCCACGAGACGTGTCATGGAAGACAACTCGCAGCACATAGATGACGATCTTCCTGATCGTCTGGCCGCTCTCGTAGGATCGGTCGAAGAGGAGTTCGCTCGGCCTGTCGCGCTGGAAATCACGCCACTTGCCGCGGCCGCTGCGACCACGTTAAGCCGGTCGGCAACAAACTTGGTCGCAAGAGCGGCGCGAGAAGCTCTCGTCAACGCGGCCAAGCACGCCGGGCCATGTCAGCTGGCAATGAAAGTGACGGTCACCCGACGTAACCGCCTCCTACTCACTGTGACGGATGGCGGCATCGGCGTTGGGTCGCGCCGCGAAGACGGATATGGAACGCGGGCTCTGCGAAGAGCCGTGCGCCGACACGGAGGTGTGCTCAGAGTGAGCGCAGTGTCGACCGGCGGAACATTGGTCGCGGTTAGCTTGCCGCTCTGATGCTGTGACGAAGACCGAAAGATGGCAAGTTCTTCTACGGCAGAACCGGTTGTGGTCTCAATGCCCTTTCTTCCACGTGTGTGTTTGAGTTACAAAGGAGCGAGGAGATGAGTCGGATCCAGGCGGCTGCAGATCATGTCGAACAGCGGCGGCTACTACATGCCGCTGAAGCGCGGTTCGATTCCGTCGGATATTACGGAACCTCGATCCGCAAGATCGTCGCTGACGCAGGATGCAGCTGCGCTGCGTTCTACGATCATTTCCCTTCGAAGCAGGCGCTCCTCCTGGAGATCATCGATGCGACATTTACCACGGCTGTTGCTCAAATCGAGGCCGCGGTCGCGCTCGCAGGCGAAGACGCGCTCGGCAGGCTCGAGGCTGCCGTATGGGCACAGTGCGACTTTCACATCCGCTATGGACGCGCCTGGCGTGTCGCCGAGTCGGAGTGGTTCAATCTGAGTGCTGCCGACCGTGACCGACTCGCTGTCAAGCGAGCCCGGTCGGTGGAGATCATCTCTGAGATCATCGGCGAGGGCGCGGCCGGGGGGGCATTCGACGTGGACGAGCCTGCGGCCACTGGGGCCGCGGTTTCGACGATGTGTGGGGCGATCGGATCGTGGTACGAGCCCGGAGGGCGCCATACCCCGCGCCGTGTTACGAAGCTGTACTGCGACCTCGCGGCGCGCATGGTCGGCGCCGATCTGTCGAGCGCTGGTCGGCCAAGAAACCAGACGGTTCAGGAGCGACGCAGCGCGTAGCGACCGATCGCGCTGTCATCGCGGGCCCCCCCGGGTGCTCTTCAGCGGTGAAGGGCCGAGCCTCCGTCTACGGCCAACTCGACCCCGGTTACATACGACGCGGCGGGTGAGGCGAGGTAGAGATAGGCTGCGGCCACATCCTCTGAGGTAGCCATCCGCCCGATCGGGATGTCGGCCGCGACCATGTTGTCGTGTGCAGCTTGCGGATCCGCTTCAGCGGCGAACCACGCCTCGACTGCCGGCGTCAGCACCCAGCCGGGCGCAACGCAGTTAGCTCGGATACCGTACGCTGCCCCGTCGACGGCTAGGCACCTCGTCAAGTGCGCGACGCCGGCCTTGGCGATGTTGTAGGCAGTAAGCCCGGGCATCGGTCTATGTGCCGATTGGGAGCTGGCGTTGAGGATGACGCCTCCCCCTTGCTCGACCATCGGGCGCCATAGCACGCGACACGTGTTGATGACGCCGCGGAGGTTTAGGTTCAACACCAGATCCCAATCGGCGTTTGGAGATTCGATCGTCGTCTGCTTGATTCCGCCGCCCGCGTTGTTGACGAGAATGTCGACTGGGCCGAGCGCGTTGGCGATCGCGGCGAACTGCTCTGCGACCGCGGCACTCGATGTCACGTCCACGACGAACGCCTCAGCTCGTTGCGCCGAGCTCGTGATCGACTCCGCGGTCTCACGCGCTGCACGCTCGTTGATATCCACAACCGCGACGGCCGCGCCCGACGCGGCGAACGCATTCGCGGTAGCGCGACCGATCCCTTGACCAGCACCGGTCACGATCGCGGTCTTGCCCTCGAGGTGATAGGACGGGGCCTCATGCGGCATGGCTGCTCCTCCTCAGATCGACGCGGTTAGTGAAGACTGGGGGGTCGAGGGCGAAGCGCCCTCGTCTCACCGCTGCTCGGGTTTCTGAGCGCGGGGAGACGACCCGAGGCCGGCCGAGCCGACGACACTCGACGAACGGCAGCGAATGGCGTCGATCCCTAAACGCGTTGCTCATCCGTCACCTCCAAACGCTCGAGTTCGCGGCGCAGGATCTTCCCGGTTGCACTTCGAGGAACGTCCTGATACTCCAGAAACTGCACGTAACGAGGGCATTTGAACCCAGCGAGGCGGTCCCGGCACCAGGCCCTGACCTCGTCGCCGGTGCAAGTCTCTCCGGGCTCGGTCACGACCACCGCCTTGATCGCCTCACCCCAGCGCGCGTCGGGAACGCTGACCGCACATGCCTCGCGCACGGCTGGGTGCGCCGTGAGAACTTGTTCGACCTCGGCCGGGTAAACGTTCTCCCCGCCCGTCTTGATGAGGTACTTGAGGCGGTCGACGTAAGTATACGTACCGTCCTCATGGCGTACGAGAACATCGCCGGTATGCAGCCACCCGCCTCGGAACACCTCGGCGGTAGCCCCGGGGTTTTCGATGTAACCGGACATCACGCTGGGGCCACGAACGACGCATTCGCCGGGAACCCCAATGGGAAGCTCGCGCAGATCCTCATCGACTATCCGGACGTCGAGCAACGGTGCCGGGCGCTTGCGCAAGGATGGCGCTTCGCCAGGCCGTACCAAGTCGAGCGCCACGACGAAGCTACTCTCGGTCTGGCCAAAAGTGTCCCAGAAGCCCACCCCCAGGGCGGAGGTGAAATCCTGGACGACGCGCGGCATCATGTTGGCGTATCCGAGCGCGAAGCGCATGCTGGAGAGGTCATACGCCGATCGCTGTGGATGATGTAGAAAGTCGGTGATGACGCCTGGGAGAAGGGCTGTCCAGGTCAGACGATGCCGGTCGATTGCCGCGTACATTGCCTCGGGGTCTGGCTTCTCGAACGTCGCGAACGTGCCTCCCGTGAGGAACGTGGCCTTGACGCACTCGTCGCCGCCGGTGTGGAACATCGGGATCCATCCGATCATCCCATCTTCGGGCCCGAGGTCGAACCAGTCGGCGCATCGCATCGCTCGTGTCACGGAGGCGCGATCGCTTATCATGGCGCCCTTCGGACGACCGGTTGTTCCGCTCGTGAACAGGACGCAATGGATGTCCTCTGGCTCGGACGACGGCTCTGGCTCATCTGTCCGTGCGTCGCGCAGCCGGCACTCGTACGCGCTGGCGGGATCACCGACCCGCTCGGCAAACCACCACAGCTCGTGAAGATCGGTCGCAGCGAGCAAGGACTCTGCTTTCACCGCCTGATCTGGTGATGCGAACAGCGCCCGCGGTCGCGTGAGTGCCATGCAGTGAAGCAGTTCGTCGATTTCCATCCGGAAGTTCAACCCGACGACTGTGATTCCGATTTTCGCCGCGGCGAAGTAGACCTCGATGTACTCTGGACGAGTCGTGGACAACACGGCCACGCGATCACCGTGAGCCAGCCCTGCAGCGCGCATGGCGTTCGCCAAGCGAGTGACGCGCTCGTCAAGCTCACCGTAGCTCAGTGACCTCTCGGACGAAACGACGGCCGTGCGATCGCGATACACGCGGACCGAGCGTCGGAAGAGGTCAGCGACGGTGAAGTGAGCGGCCTGCGCAGCCAGAGCAGCTGGACTGTGCGGAGCCGTCGCCACGCTCATCAGCAGTCGATGCGTTGCGGAACGATCAGGAGAGCCTCGCTCCGCATGGTTTCTCAAATCTGAGCGGTGCCTCCATTCCGCCACCAGTGTTTCAGCTGGCAGAACGCTTGTGCACTAGCTGTTGCGTTAAACGTGGCGGCCGGTGTCGACACACGCCCGGCTTCGTCGGCGGCTGGCCCGCGGTGACGGCCGCTTGGCCGGTTAGAGTGCCGTCATGTACGCGTTTCGCTCGTCGGGCCCCGAGCCGTCGCGACGACGGTGGCACCCGTTTCTGGACGACGAGCGATATCTAGAGGCGCGCGGGCACCGGTTGCGGGTCTCCGTTGAGGGGACGGGGCCGCCGCTGTTGTTGATCAATGGTCTGGCGGCCAATATCGAGTTGTGGCGTCCCTTGCGTGACCTGCTGCCCGCGCGGCAGACGATCGCCTTCGACCCGCCTGGGATCGGCGGCTCTCCGGCGTCGCCCGACCAGCTATGGTTGACGGACCTCGCCGACATCGTCGATGGCCTGCTAAGCCAGGTCGCGTACGACGGCGTCGACGTGCTGGGTTACTCCTTTGGCGGGGCGCTTGCGCAACAGCTCGCCCGACAGCATCCGCAGCGTGTGCGCCGTCTCGTTTTGGCGGCCACCATCCCGGGGCTGGGGGCCATCCAGAATCCGTTGGTGTTGATGCGGTTGGTGCAGCTCGCGATGCAACCGCCGGGGCCGGCTCAGACGGTCGCGGTCGCTCGAGCGATGGGTGGGCGGGTCTCGCAGGATGTCAGAATTCGTGCCGAAATCGAACGGATGCACCGATCACAGCCGCTGAACAGGGCGGGCGTGATCCGCCAGCTGCTGGCCATGACGGGGTGGAGCAGCATCCCATGGCTCCACACGATCCGCGCGCCAACCTTGGTGCTCGTAGCGGGTGCCGACCCGATCGTGCCACAGGTCAACGGACGCATCTTAATGTCTCGGCTTCCAGCGCGCACCGGGCATCTGGTGCCCGATGCCGGGCATCTGTTCCTGATCGATCAGGCTGAGGATGTCGCCGGGGTCATCGAGCGCTTCCTCGAATCCGCGGACTTTCTGCCTGCAGATCAGAAGTCGCGGCGTAGCTAGCGCGTCGTCGTTGGGAGGCAGGTCGTGTTTGTCTACCGACGGCTCAGATGGCAAAGGCCGTGTGCGACCGCGGCCGAGTGCTCTGGCGATAGTCGCGCTCACTCGGCGCGCCCAATGCACTGTGCTAGTGACGCCCGTCCTAAGGGAGATGCGCAGTGTCGTTGAAGGTCTGCAATGTCCACCGCCCGTCGGGATCGCGAATTAGCCGCGTGATCGAGCAATTCTCAGTAGCGAAAAACGCAAATGGTCGACTTTGCGTGATCTGGTGGCAGGCCTCAGCGATCACTCCGCCGTGAACGACGGCGACGCCGACTCGGTCGGGACCGACGTAGCTGGCAACCTTCTCAAGTCCGAGGCGAACCCGCTTCTCGAGAGCTTGCAGATCCTCAGCTCCCGGTATGAGACCCCACTCTTCCTCGTCCAATACTCGCTGGCGTAGAGCGCCGCGGTCGGGCCGCCGCGCGGAGAAGCCGCCATCGGTCTCCCACTCGCCGAGATGCACCTCGCGCAACTCCGGAACGACGATGGCCTCAAGGCCGAGCTGCTCTGCTAGGGGAGCCACGGTTTCCGCGGTCCGCCGGAGAGGCGTGATGAAGAGCCCCATGACCCGCTCTCGCGCGAGACGTCTGGCCAGCGCGAGGGACTGGGCATGGCCCGTGGGGGTGAGAGGCGGGTCGCTCTGACCGCCGACCAGCCCAAATCGGGCTTTCTCCTCGAACGGCGCCGAGGAGCCGTGTCGCGCCAGGATCACCTCGGTCGCGCCCGACGGCAGCACGAACGCTCCTTGGTAATCGTGGGTCATCTTGTCGTGACCGTTGCGCTGAGGAGCCGAGAGCCCGGTGGTTCCGGGCCTCCACCGGTCACACGGCTCTCAGGCGGCCTCCACGCTCCGCCGGAACGCCACAGGTACCTGGCGCGGTCTTGGTACGAAGGCCCCCCCACGGGTGGTCAGCTCAACCTGCGCTCAGACCCGTGATCTTGATCCCAGCCCGCACCTTGTGCCTGGCATTGATCGAGATCAGTAGAGGCGTGAGCTGTTCCACGATCCGCGCCATCTCGAGCGGCCCGCAGTCCAGCGCGCGGAGACCTGGCACTCGTTCGACGAGGTCAATGACTTGTTGCTTGTCAGCCATGCGATCCCCGCACACCAAGACGTCCTCATCGAGCAAGTGCTCGAGGTCTGAAAGTAAGGCGGCGCTTACAGTGTGGAAGGCCGAGACCACGCGGACGTCGGCCGGGACGACGGCCTGAGCCTGTTGGGCAGCGGACCCATGCCAGACTCCGACGGTGTGCGTTGGTCTTCCGTTGATCGCTGTCGCGAGAGGAACCGTTGCGTCGACAAGGATGTGCCGGCTGCCGAGCACGTCCTTCAGCGCCTTCAACGTCTCCGCCTGAGTTCGAAACGGGACGCTGAGGATGACGATCTCGGTGTCCCGCACGGCGTCGGCGTTGGATAGGCCGCTGAACGCGCCGCCCGATACCAGTCTCGCCGCGTTCGCGGCAGCGTCGTGTGCCCTGGAAGCCTCGCGGGACCCGATGACGATCGGGACGCCAGCAGAAGCGAACCGCACTGCCAGCCCGAAACCGAGCGCGCCGGTCCCGCCCACGATCGACACGCGTGGCTTGAATGGCACGGCGCTCTCTACGCTGCCCCGCGACGCAGTTGCACCATCCCGGTGGATCTTCCCACAGGGAAGCCCCAGAGCGTGAACGCGCAGCTGTTGCGGTGATGAGTCACTAGCCCGGCGCTTACCGGCCGCTACGCCCCCGCGCCTTCGAGCGGTTCCAACTCGATCACGGGGATCAGGCGATCGGTCCGCTCCTGATAGTCGGCGAACACGGCCATGCGTTCACAGACCTTCGAGAACAGGTAGTCACGGTCGTCGCCCTCGGTGACCTTGGCTCGTGCGCGAACGGGCTCTTCCCCCAGCTCGATCGTCACCTCGGGGTTCGCAACCACGTTGTAGAACCAGGGGGGGTTCTTGTCGGCACCGCCCATCGACGCGAGAATGATGAGCCGGTCGTCAATTCGGTGGAAGCCAACTGGAACCGTACGAAGCTCACCACTCTTGGCTCCCGTCGCCGTCAACAGCAGAATGTCGACTTCGCCAAGCTCACCCGGCACCTTCCCGCCGGTGCGACGGAACTCCTCAATAAAGGCGGCGTTAAAGCGGCGTGTGTGTGACTTAGCGGCATCCCAGTCCACCGTGCCGGGTCCGGACCCCGACCGCACCTCCTCGGTAAGGACGTCCAGCTGGTCCCAATTCAACTCTGGTTTTTCACTCATGTCGCTCTCCAGACTGTGCGGTACAAGCCGTCACGCACCTTTTTTGACGCAAGGCGCCAGGTGCAGGCGCTGTCGAGAGCTACGACGCGACCGCCTGTGTTTGTGGCACCGCACCTGACGCTGGCGCTTCGCAGGTTCGTGCTCCACAAGGCTGAGGGTACCGACGCCCCGGCCGAATTCCGGCTATCGCAAGCGCCAGTCCGTGACGCGTCCGGCCGACGACTCGACGACGCGTCGCGGAGGCGTGGCCTGCAAGCGCGATGTTGCCGGGCGGCCACGTGGACGACGCAACCCGGCGTGAGGGATTCCGCGCCGGGTCTGGGCCGGCGTAACGCCGCCGGTGCGCGGCCGCCGTCGAGAGCCTTCGGTCCGCCCGCAAAGTTGACAATCAAACGCTTGGTCGGCAAAATCGCGGGGCGGTTGGTGTAGGCATGAGGAGCCCTCGATCGGAGTGCCGATTGAGGCTCCCTCGCGGTTCGAGCACGCGTTACGCGACGGCCGCGCTGGCTCCGAGCGGCTCGACCGGAGCGATTGAGCTGGTCCAAAATGCAAAGCGTGGCGTCGTGTCGAGGCGCTGCGGTCCAAGGAGAATTCGCCGGTGCCAGAACTGAGGGAAGTTGTCATCATCGAGGCGGTCCGCACACCGATTGGCCGCGGGCATGAGCAGAAGGGCTACTACAAGGACGTTCATCCGGCCACGCTGCTGGGGCGCACCTACTCTGAGTTGATCGATCGGGCAGGGATCGACCCAGCTGAGGTCGAGAATGTGATCGCCGGCTGCGTCAATCAGTTCGGCGTTCAGGGCCTCAATATCGCGCGGAATGCATGGTTGCAGGAAGGGCTGCCGATGGAGGCGGCCGCCACTACGATCGATCTGCAATGCGGCTCGGCGCAGCAGGCCATCAACTTCGCGGCCTCCCAGGTCTCGAGTGGCGTGTTTGACGTTGTCATTGGCTCAGGGGTTGAGCACATGGGGCAGATTTCGTTCGCCGACGTCGAGGCTGTTCAGGCGGACCACGGTCATTCATTCACAGCGGAGCTGCTCGAGCGCTATCAAATCGTCGGCCAGGGGCTGGGGGCTGAAATGATCGCCGAGGAGTGGGAGATAACTCGTGCCGAGCTCGACGAGCTTGCCCTGCGCTCGCACCGGCTGGCTCACGCGGCAACGGAGCAGGGCAGCTTCGGCCGGGAAATCGTGCCGGTTGGGGCCAACGGTGAGACTCCCGTCACGGACCAAGGGATTCGGCCCGACACGAGCCTTGAGGCGCTTGCCGCCCTGCGCCCCGTGTTCAAGCCGGACGGGAAGATCACCGCGGGGAACTCCTCGCAGATCTCGGACGGCGCCGCTGCGGTCCTGCTCATGAGCCGGGCCAGGGCTTCTGCTCTAGGTCTGACCCCTCGCGCCCGGATCGTTGACAGCACGGCGGTCGGCTGCGATCCCGTCAAGATGCTGGAGGGGCCAATCCCGGCGACGGCGAAGCTGCTCGAGCGCAATCGGCTCTCGATCGGTGACATCGACTATTTCGAGATCAACGAGGCTTTTGCCCCGGTCGTCGTGGCGTGGAGCCGTGCGCATCGTCCCGACATGACCCGGGTGAACCCGCGCGGCGGCGCCATGGCGCTCGGACACCCGCTCGGGTCGACGGGGGCACGGCTGATCACGTCCCTGCTGCACGAGCTGGAGGACGACGACAAGGAACTGGGACTGGTCGCGATGTGCTGCGGCGGCGGGCTAGGAACCGGGACACTGATCCAGCGCGTCTGACGTCGGTTCGCCAGACTCGGCCGGCACGGGGGCATCATCGTGTCGTTGCCACGGCGCCAAGGTTGCCTTTTACGTTGTCCGCAGCGGTCTCGACCGGCGACCGCCGCGAGCCGGCCCGTCGAAGTCCCCATTATCGGGCGATCGCCCGGACAAGGATGCCTGCGTCCACCGGAAGGGCCGTCCCGGTGATGTAGCGGGCCTCATCGGAGGCTAGGAACAGCACCGCGTTGGACACGTCGCGGGGCTCCGCCCAACACACGGACATCACGTTCATGTTGGTCGACAGTGCCGTGCCGTCCGAGGCGGGCGCCCCGAGTCCTGAACGAAACGACCGCAATTCGTTGTCATCGAACGTCATTGGACTGTCGATCTGGGTCGGGCATACGGCGTTTACTCGGATCCCGCTGCCGGCGAGCTCGCTCGCGAACGCGCGCATCAACCCGATCGCTCCTGCCCGGGCCGCCACGTGATGAGCTAGGCCAGGCACACCGATGACGCCCGCTGCCGACGCACAGACGATTATCGAGCCCGTCTCTTGTTCCAACAAGTAAGGCACGGCTGAGTTGATCGTGTGCCAAACCCCTCTGACGTCGGTGTCGATCATTTCGTTCCAGCTAGCTTCGTCGATGTCACTTGGCCCCGGGTAGGGCGCGTCCGCGGCAGTCGCGACGACGATGTCGAGGCGTCCGAGTTCGTGGCGCCCGGCATGCATCAACGCCCTGAGCCCATCGCAGTCTCGAACGTCCGCGACTCCGCGCACGACACGGCGGCCGAGCGCCACGACAAGTTCGGCGGTGTCTGCCAGATCGGCCTCCGTGGCGGGCCCGGGGCCGCCGTCATGAGTGGCCGAACAGCTTTCGACCGCGATGATGTCGGCGCCCTCCTCCGCTAGTCGGACCGCGTGGCTCCGGCCCAGGCGAAGCCCGGCTCCTGTGACGAACGCAACTCTTCCATCGAGACGTCCTGCCATGGTTTCCTCTCAGGTTGTCGTTGGCACGATCGGAACTCTACCGGACGTTTGGTAGTTAAACATCCCTTTGTCGGGCAATGTCGCGATCCGACGCCCAGGTAACTGCGTGCAGCCGGACCTCGCCGTCTGCCGGGATCTCCGTCGAGCAGGAGGTCGGGGCGATCTCGTTTTTTCCGCGATGCTTAGGATGTAGCCGAAGCCTCGGCCGCGGCGCCGCGGCGGCTTCGCACCACGTTCACGTGGATACCCGACTGAATCGGCATGAAGTTGATCGCCTCAAGGCCGTCGTCGAGCGAGACGAGTGCGGTTGTGAGCGAGGTCTCACCGTCGTTCGGATCGGCGGTGCCCCAGCAAGGCGGCATGGACACCACGCCGCGACGCATGCCGGCATCTTCGGTCACTCGGGCGACGACACAGCCGCTGGGGGACGGGATCTCGACCCGCTCCCCATTGGCCAACAGTTCGTTCGCCACGTCGTCCGGGTGCATGAACACGGGCGCGATCGGATGCCGAGCGACCACCCTCGCTGCGTTCTGGAAGGAGCTGTTCACCACGCTGACCGCCCGTCGAGTGGTGAGGCGATAGCGGTAGCCAGTCTCTCTGGCAACCTCGCCGCGCAAGACGCGGATCTCATCGAACACGTCCGAGGGGCAGACGTCAAGGCGGTGCCCATCGTCATGCTCGGCCGCCGCTACGTTGTGACCTTCGGACACAACGCGCCCGCTTGGATGGTCAATTAGGTCGTCGGGCCCCAGACGCGAATCACGACAAGCGAGCCGCAGCATCTCGAGCGTGCTGGGCCTGACGGTCATGTCGAGGGGTCCTCTATAAATGCTCACGCCGTAGGGACCCGTTCGGAATTCCATCGGAATCTGCATCAGCCGTCCGAGTTCCCAGAAGACCTCCCAGTCGTCGAGCATGCCGGCCGGTGGCGTCAGGCTCGCGTCACTGAACTGAGCGAAGTCGTAGGGGAACCAATTGTCCTGCGTGATCGTCAGGTCCTGTCGTTCGTACGGCAGTTTGGTCGGGATGACGTAGTGCGCCATCCGGGCCGTCTCCGTCATTCGTGGATCGATGACCACAAGCAGTTCTAGCAACTTCAGCGCGGCGCTGGTACGAGCGGGATCTCCGATCGCCGAGGCAGGATTGCCGCCGGACACAACAAGCGCCCGGAGGCGATCCTCGCCGGAGTGAAGGATCTCGTCGGGCAATCGCGAGGTTGGGAACTCTCCGTTCAGGAGTCCGGCATCAACGCTTCGGAGTTGGGGCCCGCTTTCCCAGCCACGATTGGGTGGAATCACCGTTTCGGTAGTCGGCACCAGGTCGAAAATCCCCCCGGTCGCCCGCATTGGATCTCCCGCACGGCGATAGCCGCCGCACAAGGCGTTGAGACACTCGAGCAGATGCTCGGCGAGGTTGGAGTGAGCGGACATATTGGTGCCGGTTCCGCTCGACGCGGACTGGCGGGGTGCCGTGGCGAACATTTCTGCAGCCGCCAGAATCAGGTCGGCGTCGACGCCCGTTCGCGCGGCGGCGAGATCAGGCGTGAAATCGTCCACTGCCTCGCGCAGCTTGTCGATCGACGTGACGAAACGGCTGCAAAATGACGTATTCTCCAAGCGGCGGTCAAGAATTAGCCGGATCATTGCGGCGAACAAGACTGCGTCTTCGCCGGGAAGGATCTGCAGAAACAGGTCAGCCTGCCTAGCGGTTTCGGTCCGTCGGGGATCGACCACGATGAGCTCGGCGCCGCGCTCGCGCGAGCGCTTGATCCGGCGCATCGAATCCGCCATCGGCATCGGAGATATCGGGAATCCCAAGTGGCTGATGACGGGGTTGATGCCGGCAATGAGCATCACATCAAGGTCGTCGATAAACGGCTTGCCCGTGGCAAACTGACCCATCCGGCTCAGACAAATCCACTTGGCGGATTGATCCACGGTGAACGAGCTGTAGTGCTCGGGCGATCCGCACCCGGAAAGCCAAGTCCGGGCCATCCCGTATGAGAGTCCGTTGAAGCATGCACCGGTGCCGTAATAGAGCCCAACCGCGCGAGGACCGTGGGTCTCGATTAGGGCTCGGAGCCGATCGGCGACCTCCTCGAGGGCTGCCATGCTTTCGATCGGCGCGTACCTGCCGTCGGGCTGGAGCTTCTGCGCGGCGAGCAGGCGGTCCTCGCCGTTGTGCAGCTCACGACTTGATTGTCCCTTATTGCAGATGTAGCCGCGAGAGATCGGGTGATCCGAGTCCCCTCTTATTGCGACGATCCGATTCCCGTCGACCTCCACCTCGACGCCGCAGCTTGCCGAGCAATTCCGGCAGTAACTCTTGTGAACCGCCATTGATGGCCTCCCAGCTCACCCGCCCGACGCGACGCTTGGATCGATGGTTGGTGGGGGACTAGCAGTGCTGGTCCGGCGCGAATGCGCCCCGACCGAATGTCGAGCGAGACTACCGCTCGATCGACCGCATGGCGCTAGCGGTTGCGACAGTTGACGAGCACCTCTGCGACGAATTGGAGGACCGGATTGCCTTCGTCATCCCGGAGCTGGTTGCGCCAGCTGATTACTCCCCGGCCATCGTCGCGCAGGCGCTGTTCGATGATCTCGATGCTTCCGGTGAGGGTCATTGCCGGTCGCACGGGCTTGAGCATCCTGAGCTCGCGGATCGCGCGACCCGCGTGGATCGCGACGTCACCAGCGAAATTGTCGTACCCCAGCCGGACCGCTATCGCCATCGTGTGCAGGCCGCTTGCTATCAGCCCGCCGAATGGGCTGAGGGCTGCCGCCTCTTCGTCAACGTGAATGGGGACCGGATCCCAGTCTCTTGCGAAGCGCACGATCTCGTCGGCCGTGACATGCCAGGAGCCGATCTCGAAGCACTCCCCGACGGTCAGATCCTCGGCGTATAGCACGCGCAAAGTCTGACGCATCGCGGTCTCTTTTGTCAGCAAAGAGCGGGCACCAGAGGCGACGGCGTTGCCGGCGAGGGCGACGTCAGCGTTACACGGGGCCCATGTGCGGTTCGTGAAGGCAACACTACTGACGCTTCTGGCAGTCGCGACGCAGCTCGCAGGACGGCACGGTAGTGAAGAAACGAGCCTTCAGCTTCTTCGACGAACGCGGCCTAACCGGCGAGCGGCGGCATGCGCGCGCCACCCCATCAGTGCGCAGCTCCTCACGATCTCGGGCCTCTATGGACTCCAGCAGTTCGTTCAGCCGCGCCCGGTGCGCCGCTCGCGCGTCCGCGTATCAGCCACAACGGTACGTCGCCGCATAATCCTGACGCACCGCCGGTTGTTGGCTTCGCGCCTTCGCGCGTCAATCTGGCGATAAGACGAAGCTTTCGGTCAGCCGGCCCGCCCGACGCGACGTGAAGGGAGTTCCAGACCTTTTATGCGGCCGAAGGCCTGCGCCCGAGTCGTTCCCTCAGCATCTGACTCGCACTTGTGCCAGTGCACAGCCCTGCGCCCCTCTGCGAGATTACGACGAACCTTTGTTGGCGTGACGGCCTAGGCCGCGGCATCCGTGCCAGTAACGCGAGAGCAGACGATGGAGGATCGAATGCAGCGTAGGCTTGAGGGTAAGGTGGCCGTTATCACGGGCACTGGCGATGGAATGGGTCGCACCGCGGCGCTCAGGTTCTGTGCCGAGGGCGCGCGGGTCGTGGGATGCGATATCAACGACGAGACGGCAGCGGAGACGCTGCGCCTCGTGCGCGAGGCCGGTGGTGAAATGGAGTGTCTGTATCCACTCGACCTGTCAGACGAGGCAGAGACGCATCGACTCATGATGTACGCCGCGGACCGGTACGGCGGCATCGACATCCTGTACAACAACGCCTATGCGCAGAGACTTGGTGCGCCCGAGCACATGACGCTGGAGGACTTCAGCTTCACGATCACAAATACGCTGACGATCAGTTGGCTGGCGAGCAAGCATGCGATCCCGCATCTGCGCCGGCGCGGCGGCGGATCAATCATCTTCATTTCATCCGTATCAGGGCAGAACTTCGGGTCGGGGTTTCCCGGCAACAGCCCCATTCTGTTCTCCTACGCCGCCGCCAAGGCTGGGATCAATAGACTCGCGACCTGCCTTGCCGTCGAGTTGGCTCAGCACGAGATCCGCGTCAACACGGTCTCACCTGCGTGGATCAGCACCCCTATCACGATGAACCTTGCGCAGGAGGAAGGGGCTGAGCCGTACAGGGTGGCAACAGATACGCTCCTCGTGGAGCGCTTGGGTCGCTCGGAAGACATCGTCGAAGCGGCGCTATTCCTCTGCACTCCCGAGGCGAAATACATCTTCGGCGCAAATCTGAACGTGGACGGCGGCCAGGCCGCCTGCGGGGGCCTCGGAGGGCCCGACCCCCGGGTGGCGCAGATACTGCAGTCCGTCGCGGGAGAGTGGGTGTCGATCGACGACGGCTGGAGTTCGTCTGCAGTCAAGTCCCGAGACATGGGCTAACACGCATGTGGCTCAGGTCGTCGTTGCACAACCGGGAGTTCCGCGGCGCCCGGGTCGTTGCGACGATGACGAGCCGACGTATTGCGACTGCCTCCTCGACGAGGTCGGCGGGACTACCTTGAACAAGAGCGCGTGGCGTCGGCCCACTAGTTGACGATGCTGGCCGAGGACCTTCTCGGCGTGCCCGTATGTGGAGCCCAGCGGCAGATATCGAGAGAGCCGGTCATTGGCCCCTCCATCCTCGGGGTCGGCGCCACCCAAGCCAGCATGGGTAAAAACTCAAGCTGGACGCGATCGCCCGATGGAAGCGGCACGCCAGCTCCATCTCGCTGGCCGTGGACGCTCAAGTCATTCGTTGGGCGCCTCGCGTCCGCCCGGCTGCTGTGTCCCGGCGCGCTCCTCGCGCGGTAGGCGCTCATCTTCGGGCGGGTCGCAGACCCAGCGTCGCACCGCTGGGGCCCGAGGGCTCTTGATTCGGGTGTCCCGCGCTGGGCGTCTCGGCTCTCGCCTCGGCCCTCGAACTCTTAACCGCGCTGGCTGGGGCACCCGAGCGTTCAACGCGGGCCATTCCGGAGACCGAGCGTGTCCGGCGCCCCCCACGGACCCACCGCGCCCCTCCCAACGCGGTGGGAGCTCGGTCGGCGTGTCGCCGAGAAGGGCTTGACTGGCATCGAGAGCTCCTCGAGTAAATCAAGGTCCTGACCCGGTGAGCGGCCGAGGGTGGTGAGGTAGTTGCCCACAATCATGGCGTTTATTCCGCCGAGTACTCCCTGACGTGTCCCGTCGTCCCCGAGCGTGAGTTCGCGCCCGCCTGCGAACCGCAGCACGGTTCGTGGCAGCGCCAGCCGAAACGCTGCGACGGCGCGTAGCGCGTCCGGCGCGGCGAGGACCGGGAGGTCGGCGAATGGCGTACCCGGCCGCGGGTCGAGGAAATTGAGCGGCACTTCGTCCGGAGCTACGGCCCCGAGCTGCGCCGCGAACTCGGCGCGCTGTGTAACAGTCTCGCCCATTCCGATGATGCCGCCGCAGCACACCTCCATCCCGAGCTCACGCACTAAGCTGAGCGTGTCCATGCGCTCGTCCCACGTGTGGCTCGTGACGACCGCTGGGAAGTAGGAGCGGGCGGTCTCGAGGTTGTGGTTGTAGCGATGCACGCCGAGCTCGGCAAGTTGCTCTCCCTGTCCTCGGGTCAGGATCCCGAGTGAGCAGGCGATGTTGATTTCCACCTCTCGCTTGATGGCCGCCACCGCGCCCGCCACTTGGGCCATGAGACGGACGTCTGGTCCGCGGACCGCTGCGACGAGGCAGAACTCGGTCGCGCCAGTCGCCGCCGTCTCGTGGGCGGCACGTACGAGCGCGGGAATGTCTAGGCGGACTGCCCGCACAGGACTCTCGAATCGCCCCGATTGGGAGCAGAAGTGACAGTCCTCCGGGCAGCCGCCGGTCTTGATCGACACGATCCCCTCAACCTCAACAGCCGGCCCGCACCAGCGCATCCGGACCTCATGCGCCAGCGCTAACGCCGCGCCAACCCGTTCGTCCGGCAGCTCGAGGACGGCCAAGGTCTGTAGCTGGTCCAGCGCTACCCCGCGTTCGAGCACCTGCTCACGGGCCATCGCCAGGATGTCGTGTTCCATTCGCCGATCTCCTTTGCTGGATTGACCGCCGGCTGGCCCGCGCGTGATTCGATTGCCCGGTAGCGGCACGTGACCTCGAGGGCTACGTGCTCAGCGGTAGGTCACGAGGTCGCTGCCTGCCTCCTCGAGGTGGCTGTGGTCGTTGTACGAGACCAGGGTCTTGCCTCGCGATCCGATGATCACCTTGGTGATGGCTGTGTTCACCGACACCCGGTTGAGCGTGACAAAGGCGTGCTCGGGCTGCCCGATGAGCGAGGCGGCGAGCGCTGCGATCACTCCGCTCGAGCTGAAGGCCAGCGCTGTTTGGCCCCTCCGCAGCCGTGCCCCGAGTTCGTCGAGTGCCCGGCTCGCCAGGCCGAGAAAGTCCGGCCAGGTTTGGGCGCACCGGCCGGAGGATCCCGCGTCAACCCACCCCTGCAGTGCCTGATCGACCTGTCGCTGGAAGTCCCGTGAGCTAATGGGGGGCGCAGGATCGCCTGGGCTCCGGGCGAGCCGCGTCCTCGTCGTCGAATGATGTGACAGGACATCGTTGTCGTCGTACTCGTTCCAGCGCTCGTCGATCGTTGCGAGCACACCGACGTCGTTCGCGCATGGCTGCCCTGTGTCGCATTGGCGTCGGAGCGAGCCGCTGACTACGTGGTCGGCGACGATGCCGCGGCGCGTAAGCGCGCATTGGAGCGCGGCGACCTGCGCGTGGCCGCGGTCCGACAGGACGTCGTAGTCCTCTGTCCCGAACGAGGCCTGCGCGTGGCGTATGAGCAGCACGGTCGGCATCAACCCGGCGACGCCGCCAGATCGCGGGCGCCGGTGCGAAGACTCGCGGGACGATCCGCGATCACGTCGGCGCGTTCGGATCGAACGGCAGATCCAGGCAGCGTGCTCCGAGCAACCGTTGCAGAACAGTCGATTGGCAAGAGTTCCGCGGTCACTTCGTCATGGCTCGTGCGATCACGACGCGTTGGATCTCGTTGGTTCCTTCGTAGATCTGGGTGATCTTCGCGTCGCGCATCATCCGCTCGAGCGGGTACTCGTTCACGTAGC
>Ga0306920_100000337_pt1 | contig 54597 bp, 50 predicted proteins | sample flu12Cox44000170_FD_204666 | JGI IMG/M metagenome (GOLD analysis project Ga0306920, IMG submission 204666) | Lab enrichment of tropical soil microbial communities from Luquillo Experimental Forest, Puerto Rico - flux4day.12C.oxic.44.000.170 (v2)... | ecosystem: Environmental > Terrestrial >... | reverse complement strand
GGTGCAACGTCTCCAAGCGCGTCATCTGAGTCCGAGGGAGATTTGTCGCTCGATTGGGACAAGTTTCCAACGAAAGAGATGGAGAGGCATGGCTACTTCAGTGACCTTCACACGGCGGTCGGGCACTCCTATCGAGAACTCGCGCAAGCCTTTTACTCGTTAGTCTTCGGGACGGCAGATGCAGTGCCGTTGCTTGCTCGTCGTGGTCTTCGAGGTGACGCCGTTGAAGTTAAGTCTCGGTATGGAGTCATGGCTTGGAAGGCTCGCGTACTTTTGCTCGCGCGCAAGGCGCGGAAAGAACGCGGCATTCCCGCGTATAAAGTTGCGAGCCTAGATGGCGCGTTTCTGAGCCAGGTGGCAAGACTTAGTTGGCATCCAAACGGGATCCGCCTTGCTTGCGAATTGATCGAGGGAATTGGCATCCCCGTAGTCATTGAGCCACGTTTGACTGGAACGCATCTCGATGGCGCGGCGATGCTGGACGTGGATGGAACGCCGGTTGTGGCGCTCACCTTGCGTCTGGATCGAATTGACTATTTCTGGTTTACTCTGCTGCACGAGCTCGCGCATGTCATGAAGCACCTGAGTGCTCCCGGCGATGCTTTTTTGGATCGCCTTGACGATCACGAAGCGACTGAAGCTCTGGAAATCGAAGCAAACAAGATTGCGAGGGACGCGCTCATTCCACGTGCGGCATGGCGGCGAAGTGAGGTGGCAGTTGCGCCAAACCGTCAGCGCATTCTTGGGTTAGCGCGAGAGCTTTCTGTGCATCCGGCCATCGTGGCGGGGCGGGTGCGACGAGAGACCGGCAACTATCGGCTCTTCAGCGATCTTGTCGGGTTGAACGAGGTACGGCGCCACTTTCCGTCAATCATTTTTGAGTGAGTGCGAAATGGCTTTGAAGGTCAAGACTCTTTACACCCCGATCGTTAAGGGCAAGGAGAACGATCTCAAGGCCATTGGCAAGATGCCGCGGAACCTCGGTGCGCAGTCGTTTCCGCTCGTCGAGTTGCTTGCCCCGGATGAGCCTGGCGATTTCGAGCAATCTTGTCTTCGCTTCGGGAGCCAACTTCGCAAGTGGTGCCCCGGACAGCGCGTTAGCGTAGACCTGCACGCTATTCCCCCATCCTTGCAATTCGAAGATGGATTGTTCGCGCTTGAAGCCCTGTTTGCCTACATGAAGGGAGTTGGCGTTCCCTATGTGCCGGTCTATGGCCTCGATCACGAACCTGAGTTGTGGGACCGAATTGCGAAGTTCTCCAAAGTGGACGGTCGTGGCGTCACGTTCCGACTTACGCATGAAGACTTGTTGATGCCTGACGATACGCTCGATGAAGTCATCGACCGTTTGAATTCGGCAGGTATACACGCGTCGGACGTCAGCCTTGTCATCGACTTGGCTTCGCTTAACGAGATGAGCGATACAGACTTGGCGTCGATGCGCAGCCTGTCCCAGGATTTCATTGATCTGGCGATGACCGCCAAGGACTTCGCTTTGATTTCGCTTGTAGGATCAAGCATGCCCAAAGACGTGGGCGATGTGCCGAGGAACGGCGACGCGGAGATTCCGAGGCACGAGCTTCCGCTCTGGCTTGAGGTTGCGGACAGCCTTAGATCACTCGCCATCGCGTACGGCGACTATGGTGTTGTGCACCCGAACTTCTCGATGAAGTCTCCGGCTACGAACTCCAACGCCAAGATCCGCTATACGAGCACACGCGTGCACCATGTCTTTCGCGGTGACAACCTTCGAAAGGGGGCAGGCTACAGCCAGTACCACGAACTGGCTCGACGCGTCATCGCTGCCCCGGCTTACATGGGGCGAGACTACTCTTTCGGGGATGATTGCGTGTGGCGCTGTGGAAAGCTTGAGGCCCTCACGCGAAGCGGCCATCTCGGGACGTGGGTGGAGGCGGACATGAATCATCACCTAGTCTTTGCCGCGGCGCAGCTATCGCGAATCGATTCTCGTGTTGCGGCCGGCATGCCGATGAGAGAGGTGGATGCGATCGTCGCATAGCGGGATGGTGAAACCAGTTGCCCCCGCTGCGTAGTTGACGACTTCAGTCTTTAGAGTTTGCGCCGGATGCAACGCGGCGGTACATTCCTATATCACTAATCTCTCGAGCGGCGAATTCGGCTAGGTTCTTCTTTGCCGCGCTGCCTGGTCTTATATCCATCTTTTGCAACAGATTTAGTATTTCTGCGTGGGTCGCTTTGATGTCAATAAAATAGGTTCGCAAGCTATCTGCGTCCATTGACATGAGCTCTTCTGGGCTCTTGCTCATGCGGGCTCGCGCAGCCGCAACAACGGCGCTAATCATCTCTCCGCGCTTCAACTTTCCGGATTTCGAGGGCAGCCCATCGGGATCCAGCTCCGCAATTTCTGCGATAGTGAGATCGCTGTGCAGGAGTCCTGCCTCTGCGCCTTCAGGGCCCAGCCAGCGAACCAACTCTTCTAGGCGATTTGGGGACATTGCTTAATAAACTCCTTCGTCAGTGCCTGGAACTGCGCAGCTTGCTTATTCGCATTGGCTCCAGTAATGTCGTAGACAGGAACTCGCGCTGCCGCAGCTTGGCGCAGGCCATCACCCTCGGTGACATAACTCTCAAACATCTCGCCGGCAATTTTAAGGCGGTTGTACTCTGATTGCTCCGTCTGCTTGAGTGCGCCGCTATATTCTCGAGCCATCATGCCGATTGCGCCAGAGAAGACCGTGTCGTTATAGTCATCTTCGATCGATAGCGCATTGCGAAGCATTTCGATGTCTTCGTTGACGTTTTTGATCTCGCCCAAAACGGTTGCCACTCCGATGGAGGATTGCCTATCGAGCTTGACTGGAGAAACGCAATAGTCTGACGCATATATGATCGAACGCATTATGTCGGAGACTTCAGGATGCGAGTCGATCAGCACGTAGTCATACTCATCTTGAAATGAAGATAGGACGTGACTGATGGTTTTAATGTGATTGAGCAGCGAGAGATTGTTTGATCTAATGTTGTTCGTGCTCGGTAGCTTATCGACGGAAACTGTGGCCAAGCGCGGATCCGCTCTTATGACGTCGAGTCCGGGTCTCCAAATAAATCGGTCAACGTCAGCGGTTTGAGCCGTGGCGCTGTAGAGCTGCTGAAATTTGTGAAATAGGGTGGTTCCCTCAATCGTTCCTTTCCCGAAACCCTCAATGAACTGCGGAAAGAAGCGGCCCGTTATGCCGCCGCGCTGATAGTCTGCATCGATGACCAACACACGCTTGCCGTGAAATCGCAGCAAGCCAATGGCTACGTGATAGCAGGCGGTGGTCTTTCCGACGCCGCCCTTCTCACTAATGAAACCTACGACTGTTGCCATGGACTCCCTTTGGTGTTTGAGCGTCAACGCTCTTCGAGTTGGATCGCGGCGCCGCTTGCAAAACCCCGAGCTTCATCCGCAATGAGACGGTTCGTTTGCGACGTCAGACGAGCATAGCAGTCCGGCCAACGGCTAGGCGTCATCGATTTGCCGGTTACTGGCTCTGCTGCGCATTGCGAATTGCAATGACGGTGGCGCGGCTGATGCCGTATTTCCGCGCCAATCCGGAGACGGTTGCGCCGCTCGTCAAAAGCTCCAGTAGTTCACGTCGCTGCGCAAGAGTTGTCTTAGCCGGCCGTCCAATGACGCGACCCTGTGCCCGCGCCCTATTGATTCCCAGACGCGTGCGCTCAACAAGTAGGTCTCGCTCCATTTCCGCGACAGCGGCGAGCATGGTGACGAGCAGCTTGCCGGTAGAAGAAGTCAAATCGACGCTACCCAGTGAGTGCACGATGACGCGAATGCACCGAGTCGCGAGCATGCGGATCGTTGCGATCACGTCGCTTGCGTCCCGCCCGAGCCGATCTAGCTTCGAGACAATCAACGTCTCGCCATCCCGCATCTTGTCGAGCATTGCTGCGAAACCCGGTCTGCTCATAGCGTGAGTGCTTCCGCTGACGATGTCCTCGTGCCAGAAGTCAATTCGATAGCCAGCCCGCTCCAATTCGAGGCGTTGGTTGGCAGTCGTCATCACGTCGTCGTTCTTGCTCACGCGCAGGTACGCGAAGGTTGCTGGCATCGTTGACTCATCTGTCGAAAAGGGCCACTGTTTTATCTGACATGTTGGGAAAGGTCCAGCCCCCGTTGCCGACACGATGCACGTTGTGTTGGTCTCCCTTGTTGGTAACCGGGCGGTTTCCGACAGCTGCGGCGTGGACGGGTGGAGGGCCGGGGCAGCCTGGAATGCCCTCCCCGTGGGCGGCGTCATAGAGGCCCGTATAAGCACTTCTGGCCCGAGCACGTAGGTGGGCCTTGCCGGCGCGCCGCAAGGTCCTCCAGCGTCGTTCTAAGGCGTCCTGGGGGTGGTGGCCGGTGCTCGCGATGGAGGCCTGCCCGAGGACGATGCCGCGCGGGCGCGCGCACGCAGGGGCAGGCGGGTACGGGGGAGCGTGCGCCTGCGTCGGTCCGAGGTGCCCCCTCGCGTTTCCGGACCAGTTTTAGGCCGCAGTTGATCGCGCAGGTGGCAGCAGCAGCTCGTACGTTTGAAGCCCGAAGACCTTCGCCAGCTTCTCGACGTTGTCGAGCGAAATGTTCCGGGCCTGCCGCTCTACGTGCGCCACGAAGGTTCTGTGCAGCTCCGCCTCAAGCGCGAGCGCCTCTTGCGACCAGCCGCGTTCCCCTCGTAACCGAATCAGGTTGAGGGCCAATGCTTCCCGCGCGCTGAGCGTAGGAGTGCGGTTGGATTTCTGGCTGTTGGACAAGGCACGCCAGTCTCCCGGGCTGCCGCTTTTGAGTCAGCCTTGTTTAAGTCACAATCGCGCCACGCTGGCCACGTGCTGGCCGTAGGCCTGCCTCACCACTTATTGAACGGAATCGCTGTGCGTAAACAACTTAGCTGCCTCGCGCTTTCCCTCGCCGCATCGACGGGCGTTCACGCCGACAACCTGGAGCTTCCGAAGACCCCGGAGGGCTATTACGCGCTGGGCGAGCAGTTCGGCCAGTGCGCGGCGTTCATAACCTTCCTGGGCAGGCTAATGGTTACTGCGGGCAAGACTGAGGCAGGCAGGAACTATGCGTATCAACGGGAAAGCTGGCGGCGTGCCAGCGTTATCTCCCTTGGGTTAGGCCGTGCTGCTGATGCGATGGAGGCAGCCCAGGCAATCGAAGGTGCGGAGATAAACAAGGTACAAGCACGATTCGATGCTGGTCCGCCAACGGCCATTAACGACATGTATGACGACTACCGGAGGCGCTGTGACCCCATTGAGCCGTTGAAGGAATCAGCAACGAAGGTGCAGGAGAGCACCATCAAGGCAGCGCACTAGTTCGCCAGCATAGGTCCTAGCTGCGATACAGATACGTTCGACCCATGCCTGCTTGCTGTCACTGCCTCTTGGTCTGGATGACAGAGCTCAAAGACTTGAAGCTACGGGACCGTCTACTAGAGTTGCATCACTGCGACTCCAAAGATCGTAGGCATCAGGCAGTACCGTTCCCTGAGCCTATCTGGAGCCTACCTAGCTGATCTGACTTCTGCAATCAGACTGCTGTCAGTCATCAGCTGGGCTGAGCCTCCGCCTTACCGCTACCCCAGGGCCTTCGGCCGCTTTCGCCTGGGGGCGCATATAGATGCAGCCAGAGCGATAGGCGAACCTACGCACAAGCACGGTGGGGGACAGGTTGCCGACTAACCTGTACTCCATGCGATGGCGTCAAAGCCGTGAGGCGTTGAGAGTTCCGGCCCCCGAAGGGGCTTCGACCGCATGAAGGCGCGAACCGTGTCTTGCTATAAGGGTACTGCTTCAGAGCGCGGCCGACGTGCTTGCAGTTGGTACGCAAAACTGGTACACCGACAACCCATCCTTCGATCAACTTCACCAGTGAAAACAAGGACTTAGCTCGCCCGTCGGCGTGTCGGTGGTTCGATTCCGCCCCAGGCCACCAAACAATCAAGCCCCTGATTCCGAACGGAGTCAGGGGCTTTTTGCTTCTGCGAACGAGTTGCGAAGTGCCTGGACTGGCGCAGCGCGCAGGGACACCGCAACCTTCACCGCGGGCGACAGCGGATGCGCGGGACGAGATGCGCCCCGTCGTCTCGTTCAGAGCGTATTCGCGATTTCCGAGTTGGACTGGCCGGAGCCGGAGGGGACGTCCAGGATCCGGGTGCCCTGGCCGTCCGCGGTCGGCAGCGTCACCAGCAGCACGTCGTCGTGGTCGCCGATCGCGAGCGTGCCGGAGAAGAACGCCGTCTTCGCGCCTGCAGTCGTGAGGCGAAGCTGGTAGGTGCCGCTGGACAGGCTCAGCGAGTTCGCGCCGGTCGCCGGGCTGGGGGCCTGGTTCGCGACGGCGGCCATCGCGGGCGTCGCTGCGGTGATGTCGGCGCCCGGCGCGGTGATGTAGACGTCCACCGTCCCGTTGGCCCCGTTGCCGTTGACGATGCGCACGCGCGCCTTGGCGTCCAGCGCGTTGCTGTACGGGTCGGAGATCTGCAGCAGGTTGTACATCGTTCCGCTGCCGGGCAGTGCCACGATCGTGTAGCGCGTGGCGTTCTCGGCCCGCATCGAGGTCGTGCCCAGCTCGGTGCCTGCGCTGGCGTCGCGCACGTCCCAGGTCGAGGTCACGTTGACTGTGTCGAAGTACTTGGAAGCGCCCTCGTAGGGCTGGCTGCCGGCGTCCGATTGCAAGTCGCCCTTGCGATAGAGCGCGAGGGCCGGCGAGCCGGGCACCGCGTTCACCAGGCGCGCCTGGGGCGCGCCGAGATCGAGTGCTTGCGCGACGTCGTTGCCGCCGCAGGCGACGACGCCGAATGCGGTGCCGGCGAGAAGGGCGATCTTGAAGAAGTTGGTCATGGGGTGAAGTCCGGTCGATTTGTCGGGGTGGCGTGATCAGCGCTTGTCGAGGTAGGCGACCAGTTCGTCGGCGCCCTTGTCGATGCCCGTCTTCGACGCGCTCAAGGCGCCCATGCCGGCGCCGAGGTTCCAGGCGTTGGGGTACTGCTTCGAGACGTAGGCCGCCAGCAGTTCGTTCGTCGAGTCGGCATAGATCTCCACCGCGAAGCTCACCGAGCCGGTCAGGGCGCCCTCCTTGCCGCGCGCGGCTTGCACCGCGTTGTACGGACCGCCGAGGAGGTCGAAGCGCGACAGCGTACTCAGCACGGGCGTGTTTTCCTTCGCGCCGGTGAGCGTCACCCGGATCCGCAGCGTCTCGGCCTGGGGGATGTTGCGACTCCAGGCGAGATGCGCCAGGTGGTCCTGGAAGGTCGTCTGCATGTAGGCGGCGAGCGCCTGCTTGTCCGCTTCCGGGATGTCCTCGAACTGGTTGTCGCTCCCCCGGTAGATCACCACCGGATCGACCTTGAAGGCCGCGTATCTGCGCAGGTCGGCGCCCGAGCGGTACGCATACGGAATGTGCCCGCCGCCGTCGTCGGCGCTGGCCTTCATGCGGCTGGAGGACGCGATGCCGGCGTACGGCAGCGGCTGGGTGCTGGTGCAGGCGGCCAGGGCGGCGCAGGCGACGACGATCGCGACTGGGAGTGATCGGTGCAGGATGGACATCGGAATTCCTTGATGGGTTGAACGCATGGCATCAAAACAGTACCGTGCGGTACGGTACATTATTGAGGCGGGGAAATCCGCAAGTCAAGAAAAAGGTACCATTGGGTACGGTTATGAAGAGGGATGTATGAAAGTTCGGACGGAGGCGCGTCGCACTGCCATCCTTCAGGCGGCGGCGGAGCTGTTCCAGGAAAAGGGCTACGAGCGCGCCTCGATCAACGAGCTGGTGCGCCGCTGCGGCGGATCGAAGCAGACCGTCTACGGCTACTTCCCTTCCAAGGAGGCGCTGTTCATGGCCGTCGTCCAGGAAGTGGCGACCGGACACCTGCCCGAGGCCGTCGAAGAGATCCGCGGCCGGGACGGCGCCCACGCCGATCTGGAGGAGCAGCTGACCCGGTTCGGCGAGCGCATGATGGGGGTGCTGGCCAACGATGCGCGGGCGATGGCGGTCTACCGCATGGTCATCGCCGAATCGGGTCATTCGGATGCCGGCCGACTCTTCGACGAGTCCGGTCCGGCCCAGCTGATCGACGCCATCGCCAGCTTGTTTGCCGACGCCATCGAACGCGGCGAGTTGCGCCGCGTCGACCCGAAGGCGCTGGCGCAGCAGTTCGGGGCGCTGCTGACGTCGGAGACGTCGAACCGCCTCTATCAGCGCGATCCGCTTCCGGTGCCGCTGGACGAGATCCGCCGGATGGTTCGCCGCGCGGTGGAGACCTTTCTCTACGGCGCCGCGCCCCGGTCGCGAGCGGTTCCCCCGGCGCGATAGACCTTCGGTCGCCGACGCGAATTCACGCCGCGCCGGTTTCGATGGAATTCTGGGCAATTTGCCACGAACGCTCGCTCGCGCGCGTCGAAACCACCCCATTCTTGGGGAGCCCGGAATGTCCTCAAAGGCCTGTCACGGCCCTAGACTGGACGCATAGAAATCGCGCCAACGGCGAAGGACGCGCCTCTCGAGGGTGAGGGGTGAAAAAGGCCGGCAAGCGCGGAGGGAATGACCATGAGCGAGCTTCTGACACCCCACCAGGAAATCCTGCGCAACCGCATCCGGTTCGCGCTGCGCCGGGCCACCGGCTTCGTCTTCGACATCGACGCGATGCTGCGCAAGCCCGAGTTGCGGGCCAAGCGGATCGGCCTGTGGCGCGACGTCGCCGACGGCGAATTGAGCAGCCTGCTCGACCAGCTCGAGACCGAGTTCCAGGCCGATGCCGCGGACCACGACGACGATGCCGACCGCACGGTCGTCATCCGCCGCGCGGAGACCAGCGCGACGCACAGCTGACGGGCGCTTTTGCCCCGGGGCGGGTCGCGGTCGACTCGTTCGACGCGGCTGCCGGGATGCTGGCGCATCCCTTCTCATGACTCGAAGACGCCGGGGCCTGCCCGGCGTCGCCGTTTCCGGCCGGCGTGCGCGCGCTCCCGCGCGCACGCGAGGGCGCTCGGCTCAGCGAGCCGCCTGCGCCTTCTGCGTCCGCAGCGCGCCGAGCTGCTCCTTCAGCGTGGCCAGCGCGGCATGCTGGATCGCTCCGCCGACGTTGCCTTCCATCCGCGTGGCCAGGTTCAGCTGGCTCGCGACCTGCGAGATCTCCTCCAGCCACCAAGGCGGGGGCGGCGGCGGGTTGTGGTGCAGCAGCCAGGCGATGAGCACGCTCAGGGGCACGCTGCCGCAGGTGCCGTCGAACATTTCCGCGGCGAAGCCGCTGATCTGGCCGCCCATCTCGCCGGCGGCGCCGCCGCGCGCCTGCAGCGACTTGCCCAGCTGGTACAGCCGCACCTGCTGGAACACGTCGGCCGCCGCGGCGCGATCGCCCGGCGGCAGCGGTTGCGGGTTGATCTCGAACTGCGCGACGCGCGATGCGATGATCTCCTGGATCGTGCCCAGGCGCAGCGGACCGCCGGGCCAGTGCGGCGGACGCGTGCCGCAGTAGGGATCGTCCTCGAGCGCGCTGACGAGCGCTTGCAGGGTTGCAGCCATGAAGGTCTCCTTTCGTGAAGGCAGGGAACCGCACGATCCTCCTCGCATCCCGGCGGCACTATCCCTACAACGCGGCATGCCACGGCGTGTCGCGCACGCTGGCCCGGTGCGCGTGCCGCGCGGACCGCACATACCCCCCAAGGTTCGCAGTACGACGCGCGATCGATGGTGCGGACGGCGCGCGCGCGCCAGTCGCCGCGCCACGCCGAGGGACAATCGCCCCATGTCCGCCGAATCCACCGCCTCCCCCGACGAAAGCCCCGCCGCCGGCGCCCGGCGTCCGGGCGACGCCTTCGTGCAGTCGTTCGCGCGCGGCCTGGCCGTGCTGCGCAGCTTCGGGGCCGACGCGCCCGCGCAGACGCTCACCGGCGCCGCCGAACGCAGCGGCCTCACGCGCGCGGGCGCGCGGCGCATCCTGCTGACGCTGCAACAGCTGGGCTATGTCGAGGCCGAGGGCCGGCTGTTCCGGCTGACCCCGCGCGTGATGGAGCTGGGCTTCGCCTACCTCAGCTCGCAGCCGCTGTGGCATCTCGCGCAGCCGGTGATGGAGGAGCTGGTGCAGGACGTCCACGAGTCGTCGTCGGCCGCGGTGCTGGACGGCGACGACATCGTCTACGTGCTGCGCGTGCCCGCCAAGAAGATCATGGCGATCAGCCTCGGCCCCGGCAGCCGCCTGCCGGCCTACTGCACGGCGATGGGCCGCGTGCTGCTGGCCGGCCTGCCCGAGGCGGAGCGCCGCGCCCGCCTCGAACGCGCGCCCCGGCCGGCACGCACGGCGCGCACGGTCACCGACGTCGACGCGCTGCTGGCGCTGCTCGACGGCGTGCGCCGCGACGGCCACGCGCTGGTGCACGGCGAGCTGGAGGAGGGCCTGACGTCCATGGCCGCGCCCATCGTCAACCGCGCCGGCCGCGTGGTGGCGGCGATCAACGTCAGCGTGCAGGACCAGCGCATGCCGCCCGACCAGATGCGCAAGCGCCTGCTGCCGCGGCTGCTGGAATCGGCGGCCAGCATCAACGCGCTGATGCGCATGCAGGATTGAAGCGACTTTCCGCACGCTGGCGGCCTCGGCAAGCGGTCGCGGGATCGCCTTCGCCGTCCGGCTTGGCAAAATCGCGGGCGATCCGAATGCACCGGGCGGATGCCGGCCTCCTGCGGGAACGGCGGCTCGCTCCGTTCCCGCGGCGCGATCGCCATGAGCGGTCGCCGTCGCCTGCCTGTCGCTTCACCGCCTGCCTGCCGCCATGAACGCCGTTCCCCAATCGATTCCCGACGCCCCGCCGGCCACCGGCGCCGGGCCGACGGCGGCGTTCGCGCACGGGGGCGCGCCGCGGACGACGTCCGACTACCACGGCTTCCGGCTCGCCTCGCACTTCCAGCCGATCTTCAGCCTGACGCACCACCGCGTCGTCGGCCACGAGGCGCTGCTGCGCGCCACCGCGCTGCCCGGCGGCGCGGCGGTGGCGCCGATGGATCTGTTCGCGCACGCCGACGGCGACGCGGCGCGCGTGGCGCTGGACCGCGCCGCGCTGATGCAGCACCTGGCCGCCTATGCCGGGCGCGACGCCAACGAGTGGCTGTTCCTGAACATGCATCCGCGCTCGCTGGTGTCGCCGGCCGGCGCGGGCATCCGCGAGATCGCCGATGCGCTCGCGGCGCACGGGCTGCGGCCGGGCCAGGTCGTCATCGAGGTGCTGGAGTCGACCCTGCCCGACGACCCCGACTTCGACCGCCGCATCGACGAGCTGCGCGAGCTCGGCTGCCTCGTCTCGCTGGACGACTTCGGCGCCGGCCACTCCAACTTCGACCGCGTGTTCCGGCTGCGGCCCGAGATCGTCAAGCTCGACCGCAGCGTGGTCATGCGCGCCGAGGTCGACGCGCACGCGCGGCGCATCGCGGCGCAGATGGTGTCGCTGCTGCACGAGTGCGGCTGCCTGGTGCTGATGGAAGGCATCGAGACGGACGAGGGCGCGTACATCGCGCTGCGTTGCGACGTCGACTTCGTGCAGGGCTACCACTTCGGCCGTCCCGCGCCGGGCCTGGCCGGCATGACGGGGCTGCACGCGCTGCGCGCCGCCTGGGATCGCTTCGACCGCCAGTCGGTCAGCGACGACCGGCTGTGGCAGGAGCAGATGTCGCCCTACAAGCAGTCGATCGAGCTGGCCAGCGTGCTGCTGGCGGGCGGTGCCTCGATGGACGAGGCCTGCCGGCGCTTCCTCTCGCAGCCGGGCGCGGAGATGTGCTACCTGCTGGATCGCCAGGGGCGCCAGGTGGTGGGCAACGCGTTCCGCGAGGGGCTGGCGCACCAGCAGATCGAGCGCGTCGAGCGCTTCGGGCCGCTGCAGGACACGCGCCACGCGCGCTGGTCGCGCCGCGCCTACTTCCGCAACGCCGAGGCCGCGCCCAACTTCGCGCAGGTCACGCGGCCGTACATGGCGCTGCAGGGCACGCGCATGTGCGTCACGGTGTCGATCCAGTTCGACATGGGCGGGCGCTCGCTGATCCTGTGCGGGGACGCGTCGCTCTAGTGAGGACGCGGGGCCGCTTGCGCGCCACGGCGCGCGAACTGCGGCAGGATCCGGGGTGCGGCGGGCCGTCCGTCGCTGGTCGAAAGGAAGCGCCATGGACTCCGGTCGTCGACTCCTCGCGTTGCGCATCGTCCTGGTCGCGCTGGGCCTCACCTGCCTGGCCGTCCAGCCGCTGATGACCTTCTGGCCTTCGGGCTGGACCTGGCACAGCGGCCACTCCGACTACCCGCTGATGATCGTCGGCATCTACATGACGCTGGGCGTGTTCCTGCTGCGCGCGGCGCGCGACCCGGCGGCGCACGCCAGCCTGATCTGGTTCACCGTCTGGTCCAGCCTGGTCCACGGCGGGATCATGGCGGTGCAGTCGTTCACGAGCCCCGGCCAGACGGGCCACCTGATGGGCGACGTCCCCGCGCTGCTGGTGGGCGCGGCGGCGCTGGCGGCGCTGGCGCCGCGCGCCGGCGCACCGGTGCCGGCGCTGCCCGCGCGACCCTGAGCGCGCCGCCGCCGGGCCTTGCGACGATTGCGGGGACAATCGGGGCATGGCCCTCAAAGCAACGATCCACAAGGTCCGTCTGCAGCTCGCGGACATGGACCGCAACATCTACGGCGACCACGAGCTCACGATCGCCCGCCACCCGTCCGAGACCGACGAGCGCATGCTGATGCGCGTGCTGGCGTACGCGCTCAACGTGCCGGCCGACGACGAGCACGGCGCGCTGGCGCTCGCCAAGAGCCTGTGGGACGTCGACGAGCCCGACCTCTGGCAGGTCGACCTCACCGGCCAGGTCGTCCACTGGATCGAGGTCGGCCAGCCCGACGAGCGGCGCCTGGCCAAGGCCAGCAGCCGCGCGGAGAAGGTCACCGTCTACAGCTACATCTCCAGCACGCCGATCTGGTGGGCGGCGCTGGAAGGCAAGCTGATCCGCGCGCCCAAGGTCGCCGTCTGGTCCATAGCCCCCGAGGCCTCGCAGTCGCTCGCGAAGCTGTGCGAGCGCACGATGGCCTGGCAGATCACGGTGCAGGATGGCACGGTGTGGGTGTCGGACACCGTCCACACGGTGGAGATCACGCCGAAGCTGCTGAAGGCGCGGGACGAGCGCGAGCAGTACTGAGGGAACGAATCCGGCACGCCCCGGCGGCGGATTCATCCCCGGCTTCTGACGCGGCCGCGTCGCCTCACTTGCGCGCCAGCCACACGCCCAGCACCGCCAGCGCCATGCCGGCCAGCGCGAGGCCGGTCAGCGTCTCGCCGAACATCGCCCAGGCGATCAGCGCGGTGGTGGGCGGCGTCAGGTAGAACAGGCTCGCCACGTTGACGGCGCTGCCGCTGCGGATGAGCACGTTGAGCAGGCTCACGGCGCCGAGCGACAGCACCAGCACCAGCCAGCCGAGCGCGAAGACGAAGGCGGGCGTCCAGTGCACCACCATCGTCTCGGTGCGCCAGGCCACGAGCGCGGTGACGGCGAGGCTGGGCAGGAACTGGATGACCGAGCCGGTGCGCAGGTCGAACCCGGCGCAGAAGCGCTTCTGGTACAGCGTGCCGGCCGTGATGCCGGCGAGCGCGACGACGGCCGGCACCAGCAGCGTCGCGGCCGCGGGCCCGCCCTCGACCTTGCGCGCCACCACCAGCACCACGCCCGCCAGGCCCAGCGCGAGCCCGGCCCATTGCGTCGCCCGCACGCGCTCGTGCAGCAGCAGCGCGGCGCCGAGCGCCGTGAGCACCGGCTGCAGGCCGACGACCAGCGCCGTCACGCCCGCCGGCAGCCCCAGCCGGATCGCGGTGAACACGCCGCCGAGATACACCGCGTGGATCAGCAGCCCCGACACGCCGATGTGCGCCCACTGCGCCGGCGACGCGGGCCACGGCGCGCGCGTGACGAGCGCGAGCCCGCCCATCAGCACCAGCACCGCGGCGTAGCGCAGGCACAGCAGCGTCAGCGGCTCGCAGTCGGGCAGGCCCAGCTTGGCGCCGATGAAGCCGGTGCTCCAGAGCACGACGAACAGCAGCGGGGCGAACGCCGTGAAGCGGGAAGCGGCGGTGGCGTGCGGAGCGGAGGAGGGCGTCATGCTTGGCGCGGATCATCGCCCGGATGGTCGGGCGGTGCCGGCACAAGGGCAATGGACGGCCGCCTCAGCCCGCAGTGGCTTCCAGCACCCGCAGGATCTCGCGCCCGTAGGCCTCGAGTTTCTTCGCGCCGACGCCGCTGATGCCCGACAGCTCGTCCAGCGTGCCCGGCGCCGTCAGCGCCATCTGCGACAGGGTGGCGTCGTTGAACACGATGTAGGCCGGCAGGTTGTGCTCGCGCGCGACCTCCGAGCGCCAGGCCTTCAGCGCGGCCAGGCGCACCTTGGCGGGCTCGTCCAGCCTGGCCTGCAGCGCGGCGGCGGCCGGGCTGGTGGACTTGCCGCCCTCGCCGCGCACGCGCTTCGTGCGGCCCGATCCGCGCGGCAGCTCGCGCGCCTCGCGCAGCAGGATGGGCACCTCGCCCTTGAGCACGGCGCGCGCACTGTCGGTCAGCACCAGCGTGTTGTACTCGCCCTCGGAGCGCAGGTGGCCCAGCGACAGTAGCTGGCGGATCACGCCGCGCCACTGCTGCTCCGACCATTTCGCGCCGATGCCGAAGGTCGACAGCTCGCCGTGGCCGTGCTGAGTGGTCTTGTCGGTGACCTTGCCGCGCAGCACGTCGATCAGGTGGCCCGCGCCGAAGCTCAGGCCCGAGTGCTGGCGGAAGCGGTAGACGGTGGACAGCGCCATGCGCGCGGCCTCGGTCGCGTCCCACGTGGCCGGCGGATGCAGGCAGTTGTCGCAGTTGCCGCAGGCCGTGCTCTGTTCGCCGAAATAGGCGAGCAGCCGCACGCGCCGGCAGTCGTGCGCCTCGGCCAGCGACAGCAGCGCGTCGAGCTTGCCACGCTGCAGCTTCTTGAATTCCTCGTTGGCCGGGCTCTCGTCGATCATGCGGCGCTGGTTGACGACGTCGGCCAGGCCGTAGGCCATCCAGGCGTCGGCGGCCTCGCCGTCGCGGCCCGCGCGGCCCGTCTCCTGGTAGTAGCCCTCGATGTTCTTGGGCAGGTCGAGGTGGGCGACGAAGCGCACGTCGGGCTTGTCGATGCCCATGCCGAAGGCGATGGTGGCGCACATGACCAGGCTGTCCTCGCGCAGGAAGCGATCCTGGTGGCGGCGGCGCACGTCGGCGTCCAGGCCGGCGTGGTACGGCAGCGCGGCGATGCCTTCGGACGTCAGCCAGGCGGCGGTCTCCTCGACCTTCTTGCGGCTCTGGCAGTAGACGATGCCGGCGTCGTCCTCGTGCTCGTCGCGCAGGAAGCGCAGCAGCTGCTTTCTCGCCTCGTCCTTCTCGACGATGGTGTAGCGGATGTTGGGGCGGTCGAAGCTCGAGATGAACTCGCGCGCGTTCGCGAGCGCGAGGCGCTCGCGCATGTCGGTGCGGGTGTGGTCGTCGGCGGTGGCGGTGAGCGCCACGCGCGGCACGTCGGGGAAGCGTTCGTGCAGCTGCGCGAGCTGCAGGTAGTCCTCGCGGAAGTCGTGGCCCCACTGGCTGACGCAATGCGCCTCGTCGATGGCCACCAGGCTCAGCAGGCCGCGCTCGTCCAGCGAGGTGAGCATGGCCATGAAGCGCGGGTTGGTGACGCGCTCGGGCGCCGCGTACAGCAGCACCAGGCGGCCGCTCATCATCTCGCGCTCGACGCGCTGCGCCTCCTCGCCGGTGAGCGACGAGTTGAGGAAGGCCGCGTGCACGCCGAGCTCCTCGAGCGCGCCGACCTGGTCGTGCATCAGCGCGATCAGCGGGCTGATGACCAGCGTGACGCCCAGCCCAGCGCGATGGCGCGCGATGGCCGGCACCTGGTAGCACAGGCTCTTGCCGCCGCCGGTGGGCATCAGCACCAGGGCGTCGTCGCCGGCGGTCACCGTCTCGACGATGCGCTGCTGCTCGCCGCGGAACGCGCTGTAACCGAACACTTGTTGCAGGATGCCGTGCAGGTCGGCGCCGCTCGCGCCGCGGCGACGCGCCGGATCCGCGGCGACGCGCACGCCCTCGTCGGCCGCCGCCTTCGCGGGACGCGTGGCGGGCAGGGAATCGAAGTCGTAGTCGTCGTAGTCGAAATCAGACACGTAAAAGCGCCGGTGCGGGCTGCGCGGCGCGCTGGTGCGGAGCGCGCTGAAAAGCCGGGAAACAAGGCTTGCAATGGTACAGGGCGCGCGTGAAGCCGGCCGGCGCCGAAGGCCGGGTTGCGGGTGGATTTCGCGCCTGGAAGAGGCGGCGGGCGGTCAGACGAGCTGCAGGTCGCGCGGCTTTCCACCTGGGAACACGCGCTGCAGCTGCTCGGCGTCGAGGCCGTACATGCGCTGGAACAGCCCGCCGAACACCGCGCGGTACTCGTTGAGCACCGGCCAGTCGCGGCCCTGGTTCAGCGCCGCCGGACCCGTCAGCGCCACCTGCTCGCCGCGCACGCCGCCCCGCACGCCGCCGCCCAGCACCCAGTAGGCGGTGCCGTGTCCGTGGTCGGTGCCGCGGTTGCCGTTCTCCCTAAACGTGCGGCCGAACTCGCTGATCACGACGACGACCGTGTCGCGCCACGCCGGCCCCATCTCGCGGGCGAAGGTGTCCAGGCCGCGGCCGAGGTCGGTGACGCGGCCCGCCAGCGCGCCGGTGGCGCCGCCCTGGCCGACGTGGGTGTCCCAGCCGCCGACGTCGACGAAGCCGATGCGCACCTCGTCGCGCATCAGGCGCGCGATGCGCGTGGCCTCGAGCTCGAAGCCCTTGGGCGAGACGGCGTTGCGGCTGGCCTGCTGCATCTCGGCGGCCATCTCCATGGCGACCTGGCGCTGCGTGTCCAGGCCCTCGTCGACGCCGCGCTCCAGCGTCGTGCCGGCGTACATTTTCTGCAGCAGCGCGGCCTGGCGCGCGTCGGTGGCGGGCTTGCCGGTGCGGCCGAGGTTGGTGTTGAGCACCACGCGGCGGCCCTGCAGTACCGTGGGCAGGCGGTCGGTGAAGGCCATCACGCGCCGGTCGGCATCGAGCCGCGCGCCCAGTTCCTGCGCCAGGCGATTCAGGAAACCCTGGGTGGTATCCGGCCGCGGCGCGCCCGGGTCGAGGTGCTCGCCCGGCAAGGGCAGGCCCAGCTCGACGCGATCCTGCGTCTCGAAGTGGCTGCGCGACAGGTCGTCGATGCCGGCGAACGGGACGAACGCGACCTCCCCGGCCTGGATGCGCGGATACAGCGTGGACTGCAGCGCCGGCGTCAACGCCCAGTCGGCGTCGAACGCGAGCGCCGCGTCGGTGCCCGCGCCGGGCCGCGCGATCGCGATGTGCGGCCGCGACTCGGCGTAGAACGAGGTCTGCGGGATCAGCACGTTGCAGGCGTCGTAGGCCCCGCGCAGGAACACGACCAGCAGCCGGCTGTCGACCGCAGCCCCCGCGGGCGCCGCCCACGTGCGCGCCGCGTCGAGCACGAGTCCGCCGGCCAGCGCGGCGTGGAGGAAGTGGCGTCGTTGCATGCGGGTCTCCTTCAGTTGCGCATGAACTCGGGCGACACGATGGCCAGCCAGGCCCAGTCGCCCGGATGCGCCTGCAGCGTCTCGAACAAGGCCTGGCGCGTGGCCTCGGACTCGCGCGGCGCCTGCGTGCGCAGCCAGGCGGCGCTCTCGACGCGCGCCCGGGGCAGCGGGCTCGGCGCGGCCAGGCCGTCGACGCGGAACAGCCCGCCGTTGCCATTGCCGTTGCCGCCGACCAGGCTCTTGGCGAGGTCGAAGCGCGCCGTCATCTGGCCCGGGCTGGCCCAGGCGGCCTCGACCATCGGGAAGCCGTCCGGCGTCTCGCGCCCGAACGGCGGCTCGCCGAGCGCCCGCAGCGCGCCCAGCAGCGGGCCGGCGTTGACGACGACGTCGCCGTCGTACGCGAGGCGCGTGGCCGACAGCACGTACTCCCACGGATCCTTGAAATGCTGGCCCAGCGACGCGTCGTACTCGGGCGAGGTCAGCAGCGTCCTGGTCACCTGCGCGATGTCGCCGTCGGTGGCCAGCCAGCGCTGCGCCATGCGCTCGACCAGCGCCGGCGGCGGCGCGTCGCCGACGAAGTACTGCGCGAGCTGCGCGCTCACGTGGCGCGCGGTGGCGGGATTGCGCGCGAGGCGGTCGAGGATCTGGCGGATCTCGGGCAGGCCGGCCGGCGTGATCGCCTGGCCCAGCACGAGCTTGGGCTTCTGGTCGTGCCGGTTCGGGTTGAATTCCAGCGCGCCGGCGTGCACGTACTGCGCCTGCAGCTGCGGCCGGACCTTGGCGTCGTCCTTGTCGACGCGCACGCCCAGGCCGGTGAGCACGCGCGCCATCTCCTGCACGTCGGCCTGGGTGTAGCCGCCGTCCACGCCCAGCGTGTGCAGCTCCATCAGCTCGCGGGCGTAGTTCTCGTTGATCTGTCCGGCGGCGTTGCGCTCGTTGTCGAGGTAGCGCAGCATCGCCGGGTGCGTGGCGGAGGCTTCCAGCAGGTCGCGGAACTTGCCCAGTGCACGGGCGCGCAGCGTCGCTTCGTAGTCGCCCGTGAACAGGCGCAGGTCGGCCTTGTTCTGCGAGATGCTGAAGTGGTTCAGCCAGAACCACGCCAGGCGTTCCTGCACCTGGTTGGGCGAGTTCACGGCCAGCAGCAGCCAGCGCTGCGCGGCCTCGTCGGCCTGCGTGTTCAGGCCCTTCTGGTAGGCCTGCTGCGCGGCCTTCTTCTGCTCGTCGTCGGCGATGGCGTCGGCCGACTTCCTGACGGCGGCCTCCTCGCGCAGCCGCGCGACCAGCGGCTCGCGCGTGATCTCCATCTGCGCGATGCGATCGGCGACGGCCGCGGGCGGCGTCCACGGCTTCGGATGCACCTGCTCGTCGACCCAGCGTGCCCAGCCGGCGCGGCCCACCTGCTGCAGCAGCGTCGCATCGACGCCGAAGCTGGCGCGGTCCGCGCGCCGGGCGTCGAGCGTGCTGACGCGCATGGCGTCGGCCTCCTGGTGCTCGTCGGGCAGCGCGATCACCGGCGCGGGGCCGAGCGCAGGCGGAGGCGGCGCGGACGGCGTGCCGCAGCCCGCGAGCACGGCCGCCGCGAGCGCGCAGGCGGCCGCGCGCGCGAACGCGGAGGTGCGTGCTCGCACGCGCGGGGCGGGACAAGGGGTTGTCATGCGAAGGCCGGGTTTCCTCTTCGTCAACGGCCGACGCGCCGCCGCGGTTGATCGAGGGCGGGGTCGTGGCAGGGTAAAGCTGTGTATCGCAGAATCGCTTGCACGACCCTGAACCCGACCGCGAACCTGAAACGGGAATGCCATGTCCGCCAAAGCCGAGGAACTCCGCGCCAAGCTCATCCGCAACTTCGACGAGGTGCCGCTCACGCGCGACGCCCGCGAGCCGCTGTACGACGGCGTCGGCGCGCGCCTGGCGCGCGGCACCGCCGCGCTGAAGCTGGGCGCCAGCATCGACATCCTGCAGCCCGGCAAGCGCGGCTGCCCCTACCACCTGCACCACGCGCAGGAGGAGATGTTCATCGTGCTCGAGGGCCACGGCACGATGCGCATCGCCGGCGAGATGCTGGCCGTCAAGGCCGGCGACATCGTCTTCGTCCCGCCCGGGCCGGACTATCCGCACCAGATGATCAACACCTCGGACGCGCCGCTGAAGTACCTGTCGATCTCGACCAAGGACACGCCCGAGGTCGTCGAGTACCCCGATTCCAACAAGGTGCTGGCCAGCGCCCGCGTGGCGGGCAGCGACTTCGGCTTCGCGCGCATGAACCGGCTCGACACCGACCTCGACTACTGGGACGGCGAGCCCTGAGCCCGCACAGGGCGTTTCCGCGGGAAATCACCGGATCCGCGCCCGGCGGCGAAAGGGCCGCCCCGGCATAATCGAGGCTCACCTTCCGCGACCGATCGTGCGCGCCCCGACGGCGCCGCCGCCCGGCCGCGGATCCATCCAAGCCGCCACCCGGCGGCCGGCCACGGGGGAGCCGTCCCCCACCCTTTCCTGGAGCACGCACATGGCGTCAGTCAACAAAGTCATCCTCATCGGCAACTGCGGGCGCGACCCGGAAGTTCGCTACACGCCCAGCGGCACCGCCATCTGCAACATCTCGGTGGCCACGTCCAGCCGGCGCAAGGACAAGGCCAGCGGCGAGAGCATCGAGGACACGCAGTGGCATCGCGTCACGTTCTATGACCGCCTGGCCGAGATCGCCGGCGAGTACCTGAAGAAGGGCAAGCCCGTCTACATCGAGGGCCGCCTGAAGTACGGCAAGTACACCGACAAGGACGGCATCGAGCGCAACACCGTCGACATCGTCGCCGAGCAGATGCAGATGCTCGGGGGCCGCGACGCCGGCGGCGAGGAGAGTGGCGGCGGCAGCGGCGGCCGCTACCTGGCCCCGCGCGACGGCGTGGACGGCAACGAGGATCGCAACATGTCGCGCCCGGCCGCGCGCCCCGCCCCGGCCCCGCGTCCGGCGCCCAAGGCGTCGACGGGGTTCGACGACATGGACGACGACATTCCGTTCTGAGTCGTCTTTCGACGCGGATCGCACCAGGGCCTCGGCGTCAGCCGCAGGCCCTTTTTCGTGGGCGGGGCGGCCTTTCATGCCGCGCCCGCCGCCGGCCGGCTCAGCGCTTGTTCGAGCGGTCGACCCCGAAGCGGAACACGAGCGCGGCGTCGACCACCGGCGCATCCAGCCCGCCGCTGCCGCGCACGGACTTGATCTTGCCGCCGGCCACGCGCAGCGACAGCGAGTCGGTGATGGCGAGATCGACGTAGGCCCGGCCCTGCACGACGGCGCCGCCGCCGGTGGCGACGCCGCCGCCGCCGGCCGCGCCGGCCAGCGCCTCGGCGCCCAGGCGCAGCCGCTGCGTCACCGGCAGCTGCGCACCGACGCCGAACAGGCCTTCCGAGTAGGCGCCCGCGCCGCCCGCGAACGCGCTGTGCGCCTGGCCGGTGACGTAGACGTTGCTCGTGACGAAGCGGTTGACCTGCAGCACCACGGCCTCCAGCGCCTCGGTGCGGCCGTCCTTGCGCCGGGCGCGATAGCGTTCGGCGCCGGAGCCGAACTCCATGCGCGTGGGCGTGCCGGGCGTCGTCAGGCTCCAGCTGTCGAGGTCGCCCTGCGGCACGTCCAGCGCCCAGTTGAGCGAGACGGCGGCCGTCTCCGCCTTGTAGTGGGCGTGGCGGGGCGCATCCACGACGCCGACCTCGGCGCCGATGCCCAGCGTATTGGTGACGCGCAGCGTCGCGCCCGCCGCGGCCTTGACCAGCAGGCCGCCGCCGGTGTCGATGCCGCCGCCGCCGCCCAGGCCGGCCGAGGCGCGCACGCCCAGGCTCAGCCGGTCGGAGATCACCGGCCAGCGCAGGCCGGCCGTGCCCAGTACCTCAGCGTAGCCCGCGACGCCGCCGGAGCCCGCGCCGGCGGCCTCGATGCCGGCCCAGAACGGCCCGTCGACGCTGCGCTCGGCGCGCAGTCCGACCAGGCCGATGCGCCGCGTCAGCGGCGTGCCCGCGGTCGAGATCGAGCGCACGGGGTGCGCGAACGTCACCATCGCGTCGACGTGGTCGAAGCCGAGTCCGGTCGCGCTGCCGTCGGTGGCCGCGCCGGTGAACGCGGCGGGGCGGTAGCGGAACGAGGAATCGAAGTTGAGCATCCAGCCGAACTGGTTCGAGTTGATCTGGCCATTGGGGAACCAGACCTTCGAGAACGTCGGGCCCGTGTAGAAGCCGGGGAAGCGGAACACGAGGTCGGCGTGCGGGCGCAGCATCAGCCCGCCGCCCACCGGCGCCGCGCCGCCGCCGCCGCCGCCCACGAACACGCCGGCGTCGACGGCCAGCCAGTCCTTGAACGGATGCGACCACGCGCCCTCGACGCCGGGCACGAAGAAGCCGCCGCGGTGCCCCGTGGCGGCGCCGTAGACGCCCGGGCCTGCCCACCACTCGCCGCCGACGTTGAGCAGCTCGGTCATGCCGGCCAGCCCCATGCGTTCGTGGCCCGGCAGGTGGACGAACTCGCCGCCCAGGCGCACGCGGGCGTCGAGCACGCCCAGCGGCGCGGCGGCGGTCGCGGGAGCGGTGTCGGCGGCAAACTGGCTCTGCGCATGCGCGGATGCGGCTTGCAGCGCCAGGCCGCAGGCGATCGCGACGGGGGCGAGACGGGAAACGGGCCGGACGGCGGCGGACGAAGGCAGGGACATCGGGCGCATGGGGACGGTTGGGGGCCGCGAGGCGGAAGGCGCGATCTTAGCGGGCAGTCCGGGCGCACCCGCCGCGCGCGTGCGCGAAGGCGCGGGCCGCAAGCGAAAAGGCCCCCCGGGCGCGCGCCGGGGGGCCTTCGTGTCATCGTGGGCCGGTCAGTGCGCCAGCAGATGCGGCAGCCACAGCGACAGCGTGGGCCAGTAGGTGACCACCCCGAGGAAGCCGATCATCGTCAGCAGCCAGGGCCAGACGGCCACCGTCAGCTCGGTGATGCCCATCTTGGTGATGCCGGAGGCCACGTACAGGTTCAGGCCGACCGGCGGGTGGCACATGCCGACTTCCATGTTGACCGCCATCAGGATGCCCATGTGCACCGGGTTGACGCCCAGTTTCACGGCCACCGGGTACAGGATCGGCGCCATGATCAGCACGATGGCCGAGGGATCCATGAAGTTGCCCGCGGCCAGCAGGATGATGTTGACCAGGAGCAGGAACACCACCACGCCGAAGCCTTGCGAGGCCATCCACGTCGCCATCGCCTGCGGGATCTGCTCCGAGGTCAGCAGGAACGAGAACAGCACCGCGTTGGTGATGATGTACAGCAGCATCGAGCTCATCGCGGCCGCGTTGCGCAGGATGTGGGGCACGTCCTTGAGCTTGAGGTCCTTGTAGACGAACACCGAGATGAAGAACGCGTAGACCGCCGCGATGGCCGCGGCCTCGGTGGGCGTGAAGATGCCGGTGTAGATGCCGCCGATGATGATGATGACCAGCGCCAGGCCCCAGAACGCGTCGAGGAAGGCCTTCCAGCGCGCGCCCCAGGTCTCGCGCGGCATGCGCGGGTAGTCGTACTTGCGGGCGCGGTACCAGGTGGTCACGCCCAGCAGCACGGCCAGCACGATGCCGGGGACGACGCCCGCGATGAACAGGTCGCCCACCGAGGCCGTGGCCACCGGCTCGCCGTTGGGGCCGGTGGCGTTCATGCCGTTGGTCGCGATCGAGAAGATCACCAGGTTGATCGACGGCGGGAACAGGATGCCGAGCGCGCCCGAGGTGGTGATGACGCCCGCGGAGAAGCGCTTCGGGTAGCCCGCCTCCACCATGGCCGGCAGGATGATCGAGCCGATCGCCACCACGGTGGCCACCGACGAGCCCGAGATCGCGGCGAACAGCGCGCAGGCCAGCACGCCGGCTAGGCCGAGGCCGCCGTACATGTGGCCCACCATCGACGAGGCGAACTTGATCATCCGTTTGGCCGCCCCCCCGTTGGTGAGGAAGTTGCCGGCCAGGATGAAGAACGGGATGGCCATGATCGGGAAGCTGTTGAGCCCCTCGAACAGCTTCATCCCGACGCTGGCCATGGGCACGTCGCTCAGGAAGAAGAAGAAGCTCATCACGGTCAGGCCGAGCGCGATGGACACCGGCATGCCGGTGAGCATCAGCAGCACCAGCAGGGTGAAGATGATCAGCGCGTTCATTTCGTGGTGCCCCCCTGCGGCGCCGGTTCAAGGTTCGTGACGTCTTCCAGGTGTTCGACGTGCGCGACCTCGTGCTTGGGCAGCTCGCCGGTCTTCCAGAACGAAACCATCACCTGGATGAAGCGGAAGCACATCAGGTACGAGGCCACCGGGATGCACATGTACTCGATCCACACGGGCAGCTCGAGGTCGGGCGTGGTCGCGCCCTCGGTCAGGTCGTCGACGTTCTTGCCCAGCGCGTGGAACAGCGCGTAGTGCATCCCGTCGTCCCACACCAGCACCGAGCCCATGGTGCCGATCACGACGGTGAACAGCGCGCCGCCGAACAGGCCGAACAGCGTGAGCCAGCGCGCCGGCGTGGGCGGCAGCGCGCGCACCAGCGTGTCCACGCCCACGTGCGTGCCGTGGCGCACGCCGTAGGCGGCGCCGAACTTGGCCATCCAGATGAACATGTAGATGCACAGCTCCTGCGCCCAGCTGAGGTTGATCTTCAGGAGCAGGTCCTGGAGCCATTGCAGCCACATGGGATAGTGCGCCGCGGCGGCGTAGCGCTGGACGACCGCCACGAAGATCAGCAGCGTCGCCGCGCCCATGAGGAACGCGATGAGCCACTCTTCGAGGTGGTCGAGGATGCGACCGAACATCGGAAGCCTTTCTCGCGCCGGGGCGCAAAGGGGGCGGGCAGGACGAACCGGTGCGGGCGCGCGGCGGCGACCGGCACACGGTGACAAGTGGACGACGCGACCGAGCGCGCCGTCAATCGGGGGCGGCCCCGGAGGCCCCGGGGCGCCTCAGGTGGGCATCAGACCGGCACGAAGCCGGCTTCCTTGTAGGCGGCCGCGACGGCGTCCTTGCCCACGCGCCCTTCCATTTCCTTGTGGACCACCATCAGGGCCTTCTTCCACTCCAGCGCCTCGGCCGGCGTGAGCTGGTAGACGGTGGTCTTGCCGCTGGCGCGGATCTTCTCCAGGGCCTGCACGTTCTCGGTGGCGGCGATCGCGTTGGCGTAGATCGTCGCTTCCTTCATGCAGGTGTCGAGCGTGGTGCGGATGTCCGCCGGCAGGCCGTCCCAGAACTTCTTGTTGACGATGGCGGCGTACGCCAGGTGGCCGTGGTTGGACAGCGTGATGTGCTTCTGCACCTCGTAGATCTTCTGCGTCCAGAAGTTCGACGGCGTGCCCTCGGTGCCGTCGACGACGCCCGACTGCAGCGCCTGGTACAGCTCGGAGAACGCCATCACCTGCGGGATCGCGCCCAGCGCGCGCATCTGGGCGTCCAGCACCTTGGACGACTGGATTCGCATCTTCAGGCCCTTGAAGTCGGCCACGTGGTGCAGCGGGCGGTTGGCGCACATCTGGTGGAAGCCGTTGTCCCAGTAGGCCATGCCGCGGATGCCCTTGGGCTCGAGCTTGGCGAACAGCTGCTGGCCCAGCGTGCCTTCGGTGACGTTCTTGAACGACGCGGTGTCCTTGAACAGGAACGGCAGGTCGAACACCTCGAATTCCTTGACGCCCAGCGGGCCGAACTTCGACAGCGACGGCGCGAGCATCTGGACGGAGCCCAGCTGCAGGGCCTCCATCTCTTCCTTGTCCTTGTAGAGCTGGCTGTTCGGGTAGACCTCGACCTTGACCTTGCCGTTGGTGCGTTGCTCGGCCAGTTCCTTGAAGCGCAGCGCGCCCTTGCCCTTGGGCGTGTCGGGCGCGACGACGTGGCTGAACTTGATGGTGATCGGCGCCTGCGCGCGAGCGGCCGCGCCGAAACCGACGGTGGCGAGCGCGGCTGCGGCGCCGAGGGCCTGGCGGCGGGAGGGGGTGTGCATGCGGGTCTCCTGGAGAACGTCGTTTGGATTCGTTGTCGGGTTCAGCCAGCCGCAAGCCGGCAAGAACGCATCTGCGGACGGCGCGCGGGCTCGTCCCGAGTGGTTGGGATTGTCGGCAGCGCGCCCGCGCGCTGGAAATTGTGGACTCCCACATCGCCCCGCCGCGCCGCGTGCCCGGCGACCGACCTCGACATAGACTGCCGCCATGCAGCCCGAGCCGCCGTCGCCGCCCAGCCTCACGCCGCCGCCGAGCCGACGCTGGGCGCGCGCGCTCGTCCGGCGCGGCGCGTGGTGGTGGGTGCCGCTGGTGCTGTCGGTGCTGTTCACGGTGTCGGTGGCGACGTGGCTGGAGCTGTCGGACCGCGCGGACCTCGAGTCGCGCCAGCGCCAGCTGATCACGGACTCGCTGTCGCTCGAGAGTCAGATCACCGAGCGCGTCGGCGAGGAGCAGGTGCAGCTCAACGAGTTCGCGCACGGCTTCGACGTCTCGCAGTCGCCCGACGCGTTCGCGCGCCAGGAGGCGGTGGTCGACGGCCTCGCGCGGCTGTGGCAGAGCGTCGCGTGGGTCGACGCCGACACGCGGCTCGTCGCGGTCGTGCCCGAAGGCGCGAGCGTCGCCGAGCGGCCCGGCATCAGCGCGCACCTGAGCGCGCCGCTGCACGACGCGTTCGGCCGCCCCGCGGGCCATCTCGTCGTGCGCTATCCGCCGTCCATGCTGCTGCGCCAGACGGTGCCGTGGTGGCTCGCGCACGAGTACGACGTGCGCCTGGTCGACGGCTACGGCCAGGTGGTGGCCGACCCGCTCAAGGCCGGCGACCGCGAGGCGCCGCCCGAGCAGTCGCACCGCCACAGCCTCGAGCCGGCGATGCCCGACACCTACCTCGAGCTGTCGCTGCACGAGCCGCCGCGGCCGTGGTGGCTGCGCCTGCCCATCGTGATGATGGCCGTGTTCCTGATGATGATCGGCGTGGCCACGGCGCTGCTGCGCTGGCAGATGAACGAGGTGCTGCGCACGCAGGCCGCGCTGCGCACCGAGGCCGCGTGGCGCCAGGCGATGGAGGACTCGCTGACCGTGGGCCTGCGCGCGCGCGACGTCGAGGGCCGGCTCGTCTACGTCAACCGCGCGTTCTGCGACCTCGTGGGCTTCGGCCCGGAGGAGCTGATCGGCGTCGCGACGCCGATGCCCTACTGGCCGCCGGACGCGATCGCCGACAGCATGTCGCGCCACCTGCGCAACCTGGCCGGCAACGCGCCGCGCGAGGGCTACGAGGCGCGCTGGCTGCGCAAGGACGGCCGGCCGATCGACGTCATGATCTTCGAGGCGCCGCTGGTGGACGCGAGCGGGCGCCACATCGGCTGGATGGGCTCGATCCTCGACATCACCGAACGCAAGCGCCTCGAGGAGCGCGAGCGCCACCAGACCGACTCGATGGCGCACCAGGCGCGGCTCACGATGCTGGGCGAGGTGGCGTCCGCGCTCGCGCACCAGCTGAACCAGCCGCTGACGTCCATCACCGGCTACGCCGCGGGCGTCAAGCGCCTGCTCGAACGCGCGGGCCAGCCCGACGCGCGCATCCTCGACGCGATGACGCGGCTCGGCGACCAGGCCGCCGAGGCCGGCCGCATCGTCAAGCGCATCCGCGAGTTCCTCACGCGGCGCAGCCCGCAGCGCGAGACCATGGACCTCGCCGAAGGCGCGCACCGCGCGATCGCCCTGCTGGGGCGCGAGCTGCGCCGGCTGCAGCTGCACGTGGAGTGGTCGGTGCCGGCCGGACTGCCGCGGGTCGACGCCGACCCGGTGCTGATCGAGCAGGTCGTCCTCAACCTCGTGCGCAACGCCTGCGACGAGATGGCCGGCGTGCCTGCCGCGCAGCGTCGGCTGCGCGTGAGCATCGCGCGCGCCGGCTCGGGCGCGCTCCCGGGCGCGAGCGACGCCGAGGGCTTCCTGCGGCTGGACGTCGACGACGCCGGACCGGGCCTGCGCGGACGCAGCGTCGAACAGCTCGTGACGCCGTTCTACTCGACCAAGCCCGACGGCATGGGCATGGGCCTGGCGATCTGTCGTTCCATCGTCGAGGCGCACCACGGCGCCTTCGACGCCAGCGCCAGCGCCTTCGGCGGCGCGCGCTTCTCGTTCACCCTGCCGCTGGCCGCGGGCGGCGCGTCGTCGGAGCTGCAGCAGCTCGACGCGCAGCCCGCCGCGCAATCCGAGGATCTTCCATGAATGCCACGCCGCTCCACGCCCGTCCGCCCGAACCGATGGTGCACCTCGTCGACGACGAGGCGCCGGTGCGCGACGCTCTGGCCTTCCTGTTCCAGTCGCACGGCCTGGCGGTGCGCGCGTACGCGAGCGGCCCCGAGTTCCTCGACGCCGCCGACGAGGCGCCGCTGGCCGGCTGCATCGTGCTGGACGTGCGCATGGAGCCGATGTCGGGCCTGCAGGTGCACGACGCGCTGGTGGCGCGCGGCAGCGGCGTGCCGGTGCTGTTCCTCACCGGCCACGGCGACATCCCGATGGCGGTCGAGGCGCTGAAGAAGGGGGCGTTCGACTTCGTCGAGAAGCCCTCGGGCGACGTCGCGCTGGTCGACAAGGTCACGCGCGCGCTGGCCGTCGACGCGGCGCGCCAGGCCGCCGACTCCAAGGACGAGGAGACCGCGGCGCGCCTCGCGAGCCTGTCCGAGCGCGAGCGCGAGGTGATGCAGCGTGTGGCTGCCGGCAAGCTGAACAAGGTCATCGCCGACGAGCTGTGCATCTCCGTGCGGACGGTGGAGGTCCACCGCGCGCGGGTGTTCGGCAAGCTGGGCGTGCGGTCCGCCGCCGAGGTGGCGACGCTGCTGGCGCGCGGCCGCTGAGGGCCCGCGCCGGGCGGCGCGCGCGGCGCGTCGATAGCGTCCGGCGATACGCACGGCGGTATCGATGCCGTTCGACGGCGCCGTCCTGGGCGCGAAACCCGATGCCCCCCCGGGATCCCCCCCCGATATTTGCGCGGTTTTCATGGAATTGGGGTACCGCCCCACCTATGCAAATTTCGTGAAATGCCCACAATGGCGAAGCGGTGGTCCGTCATGAGGCTGCCGTTGGAGGGATCAAAAAATGTCCGTGCTTGTCAATGAACAAAGCCGCAACGAATTGCTCAACCGCCTCAAGCGCGCGGAGGGCCAGTTGCGAGGTATCCAGCGAATGATCGAGACCGGCCAGCCCGGCATCGATGTCGCCAGCCAGCTGGTCGCGGTGCGCCGCGCCCTGGACAGCACTTACGTGCACATGACCATCAGCCTGGTCGAACAGGAGCTCGGCAATCGGCTGGGCGGCGATTCGCGCAGCCGAAAGCAGATCAACGAGGTGCTGGAGGAGCTGACCTCGCTGCTGGCCAAGGTGCGCTGAGCGCCGGGGTCGCCGGCCCGGTCGGCCGGGGCGGGCGAGTCTTCGCCCGGGAGGAGTCCTGCTTGCGCCTGGCGCGAAGCGGTCGCCTCCATTTGGCGAATATGGACCCAACGAATCGCAAATAAGGAAACGCGCTTCGATTCGTTGCGGCATCGCAGCATGGCCTCGTAGAGTGGATGAACGCGCCACCCTGGCCCCCGTCAGGGCCGTGGCGCCGTCGTTCGCTTCTCGTCGCTTCCTGCTGCCACCATGTCCACGCGCGCCCTGCTGTTGCGGCGGCACAGCGTGTTGCCGGGGTTCAACCTGTCCCTCGGTTTCGCGCTGCTGTACCTCTGCCTCGTCGTCCTGATCCCGCTGTCGGCGGTGTTCCTCAAGACCTTCACGGTCAGCTGGAGCACCTTCGTCGGCGCGGCGGCGTCGCCGCGCGTGCTCGCCTCGTACCGCCTGACCTTCGGCGCGTCGCTGCTCGCCGCGCTCGTCAACGGCGTGTTCGGCCTGCTCGTGGCGTGGGTGTTGGTGCGCTACCGCTTCGCGGGCAAGCGCGTCGTCGACGCGCTGGTGGACCTGCCGTTCGCGCTGCCGACGGCGGTGGCCGGCATCGCGCTGACGACGCTGTACGCGAGCAACGGCTGGATCGGCCGCTGGCTGCCGTTCAAGGTCGCCTACACGCCGCTGGGCGTGTTCGTGGCGCTGACCTTCATCGGCCTGCCCTTCGTCGTGCGCACGGTGCAGCCGGTGCTGGAGGACCTGCAGCGCGAGCTGGAGGAGGCCGCGGCCACGCTCGGCGCCTCGCGGCTGCAGACCTTCGCTTACGTGATCTTCCCCGCGCTGATGCCGGCGCTGCTGACCGGCTTCGCGCTGGCGTTCGCGCGCGCGCTCGGCGAGTACGGCTCGGTGATCTTCATCGCCGGCAACATGCCGATGGTCTCGGAGATCACCTCGCTGCTGATCATCACCAAGCTGGAGCAGTACGACTACACCGGCGCCACCGCGATCGCGGTCGTCATGCTGGTGGCGGCGTTCGCGCTGCTGCTGCTGATCAACCTGCTGCAGGCCTGGGCGCGCAAGCGCCAGGGGCGGTGACATGAGCGCCGTCATGGAGCCGACCGACCCGCTGGCCGTCGCGGACGCGGACGCGCCCGCCGCCGCGCGCCCGCTCGCGCCCCCGCGCGCGCACGACGCCGTCAGCGAGCCGGCGTGGGTGCGGCGCACGCTGATCGGTCTCGCGCTGGCCTTCCTCACGCTGTTCCTGTTCGTGCCGCTGGTGTCGGTGTTCGCGCAGGCGCTGGCCAAGGGCCTGGACGTGTACTGGGCCGCGCTGGTCGATTCCGACGCCGTCTCCGCGCTGAAGCTCACGCTGATCGCCGCGGGCGTGTCGGTGCCGCTGAACCTCGTGTTCGGCGTGGCCGCGGCGTGGGCGATCGCCAAGTTCGACTTCCGCGGCAAGAGCCTGCTGCTGACGCTGATCGACCTGCCGTTCTCGGTGTCGCCGGTGATCGCGGGCCTGATCTACATGCTGGTCTTCGGGCTGCAGGGCTGGTGCGGCGAGTGGCTGCGCGACCACGACCTGAAGATCGTGTTCGCGGTCCCCGGCATCGTGCTGGCGACGGTGTTCGTCACCTTCCCGTTCATCGCGCGCGAGCTGATCCCGCTGATGCAGGCGCAGGGCCAGGAGCAGGAGGAGGCCGCGCGCGTGCTGGGCGCGTCGGGCTGGCAGATCCTGTGGCGCGTGACGCTGCCCAACGTCAAGTGGGCGCTGCTGTACGGCGTGATCCTGTGCAACGCGCGGGCGATGGGCGAGTTCGGCGCGGTCAGCGTGGTCTCGGGCCACATCCGCGGCCAGACCAACACGCTGCCGCTGCACATCGAGATCCTCTACAACGACTACCAGTTCGCCGCGGCCTTCGCCGTCGCGTCGCTGCTGGCCGGCCTGGCGCTGGTCACGCTGGTGCTGAAGTACATCGTCGAGCGGCGCGCGCATGCGGCGTTCGACCTGGAGAAGACGCAATGAGCATCGAGGTCCGCAACGTCACCAAGCGCTACGGCGAGCTCGCCGTCTGCGACAACCTGAGCCTCGACGTGCCGGCCGGCGAGCTGGTCGCGCTGCTGGGGCCGTCGGGCTCGGGCAAGACGACGCTGCTGCGCATCATCGCCGGCCTCGAGGTACCCGACTCGGGCAGCGTGCTGTTCCACGGCGAGGACGCCACCCACACCGGCGTGCGCGACCGCAACGTCGGCTTCGTGTTCCAGCACTACGCGCTGTTCGGCCACATGACGATCGCCGAGAACATCGCGTTCGGCCTGCGCGTGCGGCCCAAGGCGACGCGGCCGTCCGAGCGCGAGATCCGCGCCCGTGTCGCCGACCTGCTCAAGCTGGTGCAGCTCGACTGGCTTGCCGACCGCCACCCGCACCAGCTCTCGGGCGGCCAGCGCCAGCGCGTCGCGCTCGCCCGCGCGCTGGCCGTCGAGCCCAAGGTGCTGCTGCTGGACGAGCCCTTCGGCGCGCTCGACGCCAAGGTGCGCAAGGAGCTGCGCCGCTGGCTGCGCCGGCTGCACGACGAGATGCACGTCACCAGCGTGTTCGTCACGCACGACCAGGAAGAGGCGATGGAGGTCGCCGACCGCGTCGTCGTCATGAACGCCGGCCGGATCGAGCAGCAAGGCGCGCCCGACCAGGTCTACGACCACCCGGCCACGCCCTTCGTGCTGCAGTTCCTCGGCGACGTGAACCTGTTCGCGCGCGGCGCCGAGACCGACTACGTGCGCCCGCACGAGATCGACATCGTCGCCGCGCCCGCTCCCGACACCTGGTCGGTGACGGTCGGCCAGATGCTGACGGTGGGCCCCAACACGCGCATCGAGTTCAAGCGCGACGACGACGGCAGCTTCGTCGACGTCGAGCTCACGCGCCAGGACTTCGTCGCCGCGCGCGACCGCCTGGGCCTGATGCCGGGCGCGCGCGTGTTCCTGAAGCCGCGCCGCGTGACGCGCTTCGCCGCGGCCTAGATTCAGCCGTCCGACAGGCAGATCCGCGCGCGGCCCGCCGCCTTCGCGCGGTACATGCGCATGTCGGCCACGCGCACCAGCGACTCGAGGTTGGCGCCGTCGGCGTCCAGCCACGCGACGCCGGCGGAGAACGTGCAGTCGTCGGTGAGGTCGTCGCCCGCGCCGAAGCGCTGGGCGCGGAACTGGCGCATCAGGCTCTCGAGGATCGTGGCGAGCGCCGCCTCCTCGCAGCCGTCGACCAGCAGCACGAACTCCTCGCCGCCGAAGCGGCAGACGATGTCGCTGCGGCGCATGCGCTCGCGCAGCAGGTCGGCGAAGCGCTGCAGCACCTCGTCGCCGCGATCGTGGCCGTGCAGGTCGTTGATCCACTTGAAGTGGTCGATGTCGATCAGCACGATCGCCATGGCCGTGCCCAGGCGGCGCGCGAGCTCGATGCGCGAGAGGCAGGTCTCGTCGAGGAAGCGGCGGTTGTGCAGGCCGGTCAGCGGATCGCGCATGGCCTGGTCGCGCAGCTGTTCCTGCAGCGCCTCGGCCTCGGCGATCTTGTGCTGCAGCGCCTCGTTCAGGCGCTGCGATTCGCGCATGCGTTCCTCCAGCGCGAGGTTCAGCGCGGCCAGACGGTGGCGGTCGAGCTCCGCGCGTTCCTGCGCTTCGCGCGCCCGGTCGCGGTCGTGGCGCGCCATGGCGGTCTCGTGCGCGACCTGGGTGGCGATGAGGCTGGCGCGCGCGCCGCGGCCGGCCAGCGTCTCGTGCAGCGCCTGGGCCTGGCGCAGGTGGCGCAGCGCGGCGGCGGTGTCGCCGAGGGTCTCGCAGGCGCCCGCGGTCACCTGCAGCAGGCGCATGCGCGAGTAGGGCGGGTCCTGCAGTTCGGCGGTCGCCGTGCGGGCGAGGTGGGCTTGCAGGATGTCGAGCGCCTGGGCATGGCGGCCGGTGGCCATCAGGTAGGTGGCGGCGGCGCGGGTATGGTCGGAGTCGCTTTCGGGGTCGATGGCGGCCGTGGACTGCACGTTGGCGTCCAGCCAGGCGGCCGCGCCGTCGACGTCGCCGGCGCACAGGTGCGCGATCGCCATCAGCGACTTGTTCTTGGCCAGGACGCCGGGCGTCATGCGCGGCTCGTTGCGGCGGATGCGCTCCAGCATCGCCGCGCAGGGCTCGGTCAGGCCCAGGCCGTCGTAGACCTGGGCGAGGTTGAAGACGGCCACGGCGAACACCGTCCACGCGCCGGCGGCCTCGGCCAGGTCCAGCGCCTGTTCCGACAGCTTCTGGGCCTCGCCCAGGTTCCACAGGTCGGTGTGGCTGCCGCCGAGGTTGGCCAGCGCCGTGATGCGCGGGCCCGGCGACTCGCACAGGTTGGCCGCCGCCAGCGCCTCGTAGAGGTCGCGCAGCATGTCGTCGTGCTGGCCGAGCGGCTTGCGCGTGACCGCGCGCAGGTTGTGGCAGATGTAGAGGTCGCACGGACGGCGCGCCACGCCCGCGCTGCGGGCCAGGATGCGCAGGTGCAGCGCGAGCGCTTCCTGCAGCCGGCCCTGCAGGTGCAGGTGCAGCGCGTCGAACTCGTCGCACATGAGCAGGCCGCGCGCGTCGTCGTGGGCGGCGAACGAGGCGCGGGCGAGCTCGTTGTGCTCGACGCCGCGCTCGGCCCGGCCGGTGCGCGCCATCGCGAAGGCGACGTGGAAGTGCGCTTCGCCGCGCAGCGCGAGCGTCGGCTCGTCGCGCGTGGCGTCCAGCGCGCGCTGGCCGAGCTCGCCGGCGCCGCGGATGTCGATGTAGAGCAGCCTGTCGGCCTGCTCGAGCAGGCGCGCCGGCGCCTCCGTGCCGTCGAGCACGTGGGCGGGATTCAGGTCGGGCGGCTGCGGGTTCACCAGGTCGTCGGGCAATGGCGACGCCCGCCGGATCGGGGGCGCATCACTTCGTCCATCGGATGGTGCCGCCCGGGCTTGAGGCTGCGCCGGTCGCGATGACCTGGATTCCGTCGGATAGTTCTCGCTTTGCGGCGCGGCGATGGGCATTGCGTCGATGCGGTCGCGCAGCGGTCCTGGTGCCGGCAGGAGACGAAATTCGGAATCCGTGCCCGCCCGGAGCCCGGCCGAGCTCGATTCCCGTGAATCCCGCGGCACACTGCGGTAATCTCCGGCAAAAGGCGATCGGCTCGACAATTCGATGAGTGCCCATAAGCACGTGGTTGTCCGGAGGCGCGCGGGGCGGGCGGCCCGCGTACCTGACCTTGGCGGCCGGCGGGTCGACCCCCGGTCCGTCGCGGCCGTCCGTGCGCGCCACGCATGGACGTGACCGCCGACACCAGCCCCCGCGGATGGCGGCGGCTGACCCAATGGCTGGAGCGCGCGACCGCGCCCGTCCTGCCGTTCGTGATCGTCGCGGTGCTCGTGCTCGGCCTCATCTGGGGCGTGACGTTACGGCTGCTCGCCTCCGAGCACGAGGCCGCCGACCGCAGCGCTTTCGTCTCCAGCCGCGAGCAGTTCGAGACCTACCAGGCCCAGGTCGTGCGCGCCCTGCGCGAGGTCGACGAGACGCTCAAGGTGGTCAAGTACGACTACGAGCTCCGGGGCGGCCGGACCGACCTGGTCCAGCTGCGCGACAGGAACCTGCTGCCGCCGGACCGGTTCTTCGAGGTGAGCGTGACGGACGGCCGCGGCGCCATCGTCTCCTCCACCGGTCATCCCGGCGCGGCTATCGCCATCGACGCCCGCACGCTCCAGGTGCTGCGGCAAGGCGACACGCTCGCGGTCAGCCCGCCCCGGCGCGACGCCGGTTCCGGACGCTGGCGCATGCAGTTCGCCCGTCGTCTCGACGGCCCCGACCAGCAGTTCGCCGGCGTGATCACGATCGAGGTCGATTCCGACTACTTCGTGAGCGGCTACGACCCGGTGACGCTCGGGGATCACGGCGTGCTCGGGCTCGTGGGCGTCGACGGCATCGTCTGCGCGATGCGCAGCGGCGACGTCGTCACCGCGGGCCAGTACGTCGACTTCGCCGCGCTGGTCGTCCCCGAGCCGTCGGTCAACATGGCCGACGCCGTCACCGCCTCGCCCTGGGACGGCGTGCGGCGCTACGAGAAGGCACGCCAGCTCTATGACTTCCCGCTGGCCGTGGTCGTCGGCCTGTCGGCGGACGAGCAGCTGGCCGCGTCGCGCCGGGACGCCCGTACCTACGTGTGGCGCGCCGCGGCGGCCAGCATCGTCCTGATCCTGGTGATCTCGATCCTGGCCAACATGAGCCGACGGCTCGCGATCACCCGCCAGCATGCCGCGCAGGCCCGGATCGAGCATGCCGCGCGCATCGAGTACCTCGCCTACCACGACGGCCTGACCGGCCTGCCGAACCGCAGCCTGTTCAGCAAGCTGCTCGCGCAGTCCATCCACGAGGCGCATCGCTACGAGCGCTGCCTGGCCGTGCTGTTCCTGGACCTCGACCGCTTCAAGCAGGTCAACGACACCCTCGGCCACGAGGGAGGCGACCAGCTGCTGCAGGAAGTCGCGCGCCGCCTCAAGGCCTGCCTGCGCGACAGCGACGCCGTGGCGAGGCTGGGCGGCGACGAGTTCGTCGTCCTGCTGCCGCAGATCGAGGACGGCCAGTACGCCGCCGCCGTCGGACAGAAGATCCTGACCGCCGTGGCGCACCCGTTCCGCCTCACCGGCCGGGAGTTCCGCGTCAGCGCCAGCGTCGGCATCAGCACTTTTCCGCAGGACGGGCAGGACGACCTCACGTTGATGAAGAACGCCGACGTCGCGATGTACCAGGCCAAGCAGACCGGCAAGAACAACTTCCAGTTCTATTCGGAGGAACTCAACGTGCATTCGCTGGAGCGGATGAGCCTGGAGGCCGGCATGCGGCGCGCGCTGGAACACGGCGAGTTCGAGCTCGAATACCAGGCCAAGCGGGACAGCCGCAGCGGCGACGTCACCGGCATGGAAGCCCTGCTCCGCTGGCGGCACCCGGATCTGGGCACGATCGCGCCGATGCGGTTCATCCCGATCGCGGAGGAGACGGGCCTGATCGTGGCCATCGGCAAGTGGGTGTTCGACACGGCGTGCCGGCAGTACGCGGCCTGGCGGGCGAGCGGCCTGCAGCCGGTGACCATCTCCATCAACCTGACGGCGCGCCAGTTCGCGGACGCCCGCCTCGTGCCGGACCTGGTCGAGGCGCTGTCGGCCGCGGACATGCCCGCGGATCGACTGGAGATGGAGATCGCCGAGAGCCTGCTGATGCGCGACGTCCCGGGCAGCCTGGCGATCCTGAACCGCCTGAAGGAAGTCGGTGTGCGCATCGCCATCGACGACTTCGGCATCGGGGTCCTGTCGCTGGCCGCGCTCCGGCAGCTGCCGCTCGACTCGATCAAGATCGACCGATCGTTCATCCGCGGGGCGGTCGGCGCCGCCGAGGGCCAGGCGCTGACGGAGGCGATCATCACGCTGGGACGCAACCTGAGCATGACGGTCGTCGCGCAAGGCGTCGAGACGCGCGAGCAGGCCGATTTCCTGCGCCGGAACGCGTGCGACGAGTTCCAGGGCTTCTTCTTCGACACGCCGGTGCCGGCGACGCAGGCCGGTGCGCTGCTGGGGCCGCGAGTCGAAGACGACGATCGCGGCGGATCGCGTTCGGGGGCCGCGTGAACCGTGCAGCCGTCGCACCGTCACGCGGCGAGTGCCGGGGCGGCGCGCACGTGCGCGCGCCGCGTGGCATGGACAAGCTCCGTGGAATCCGCCGCTTGACGCGGTGCGCGCGGCCGACGACAGTACCTTCGACCGGCATGCGCCGTGCGAGGGGCGCCGCCAGCGGAATCCATGCAAGGGTATCCGACAAGATGTCCATTCGAGCTCCCAGTTCGCCGCCGTCCCGGTGGCGCGTGATCGGCGCGGCGGTGTTCGGCGGCGCTCTGGCGCTCGCGTCCGTCGTCGCGCAGGCGGCGCCGCCCACGGAGGCGGAGGTCGATGCGCTCAAGGCCAAGCTCGATCAGAGCCTGCACCTGATCGACCAGTTGAACCAGCGGGTGCAGGCGCTCGAGAAGGCCGCGGCGGCATCCGCGCCGGCGGCCGGCGAGTGGGGAACGCCCGTGGCGCAGCGGGTCAGCGATCTCGAACAGGAGGTCAGCGCGCTCGGCAAGCGCGGCAATCCGCAGGAAGGCATCCCGCTGCACGGGTTCCTGACGGTGGGCGGCCTGTCGACCACGGAGCACGGCGTGCAGCGCAAGGGCGCGACGGTCGACGGCCTCGACCTGTACCTGACGACCGAGAACGGCCGCGTACGCTCCCTGACGGAACTGAATTTCGAGGTCGATTCCCAGGGCGACATCAACACCGACCTGGAGCGCATCCAGATCGGCTACGCCTTCAGCGACGCGCTGACGGCGTGGGCTGGCCGCTTCCACTCGCCGTACGGCTACTGGAACACCGCCTACCACCACGGCGCCCAGATCCAGCCGACGATCCTGCGCCCGCGCTTCCTCGAGTTCGAGGACAAGGGCGGCATCCTGCCCGCCCACGACGTCGGACTGTGGGCGACCGGCCGGCTGCCCGTCGCCAACGGCCTGCTGCATTACGACGCCTGGGTGGCCAACGCCCCGCGGGTCGGAGCTGACGGATACCTGAACCAGAACGTGGCGGGCGCCACGAACGGCCACGCGCTGGTCGGGATGAACCTGGGCGTGCCGATCGGCGGCGCCACGGTCGGCGTCCACGCGCTGACGGGGCGCATCGGCGGCCCGGTGGACGGCCAGTCGATCACGGCCCTGCGCATCCTCGGCGGCTACGCCGTCTACGACGAGGACAACTGGGAGGCCATGACCGAGTACTTCGGCTTCGCGGATCGCAACGTCGTCGGCGGCGGGCTGCACGTGAGCCACGCGGCCTACGCGCAGGTGGGACGCGGCTTCGGCGCCTGGTCGCCCTACGTTCGCTACGAGCTCGCGTCGCTCGACCAGGCGGACGACTACTTCGCGTCGATGGTCGGCGGCCGGTCGTACCGGCGCGAGATGGCGGGCCTGCGCTACGACATCGACCCGCGGTCGACCTTGAAGCTCGAGTTCAACCACACGCGCCTGACCGACCGGATCAGGGACAGCTATCGGGAATCGCGTATCGAGTACGCGATCCGGTTCTGAGGCGGCGATGGCGGGCATCGCACGTCTCCTCGCACTCGGCGCCGCGGCATTCCTGGCGGCCGCGGCGCCCTGCGCGCTGCACGCCCAGACCGTGATCACGAACACGGGCGTGGCGATCGTGCCGGCCGACGTGCGCATGATCTACATCGGCGAGAAGCAGTTCGCGGGCGCGGTACGCCTCGTGCCGGTGGACAACAACGGCATCCAGGACCGGTTCCTGACCAACTTCCTCAAGGTCGACAACGGCAAGTACTACTCGATCTGGGCCAAGAAGAGCTTCCGCGAGGGCGTGAACCCGCCGGTGCTCAAGGCGACCGACGGCGAGGTCGTCGACTTCGTCCGCCGCACGCCCGGGGCCGTCGGCTACATCGGCGATCCGTCCAAGGCGGTCGGCGTCGCCCTCGTGAAATGACGGCGCCTCGCATCAGCCGCCGCATCGCGCTCGGCGGCCTGGCCGCCCTGGCGCTGCCCGCGCCCGCCGCGCCGTCGCGCGCGGCCTCGCAGGACGTCTGGCAGTTGCCGGGCATGTGGACGGACGACCAGGGGCACCGCATGACGATGGCCGCATTGGCCGGCCGGCCCGCGCTGCTGACGCTGGCCTACGGGTCGTGCCGGCGCATCTGCAGCACGAGCCTGCGACTGCTCCAGCAGGCCCAGCAGGACGCGGATGCGCGCCGGATCGATCTGTCCGTCATCGTCGTCAGCCTGGATCCGCAGGCGGACACGCCGGCCTCCTGGCGCGAGTACCGCACGGAGCACCGGCTGCAGCGCGCGAACTGGCATTTCCTCGGCGGGACGCCGGCCCTCACGCGGCGCGTCGCCGACCTGCTGGAGATGAACTACTGGGTCTACGACGACCACGTGTTGCACGACCTGCGCATCGCCGCGGTCGATGCGTCGGGGCACGTCGTGGCCAGGCTCGACTGGGTCGACGAGCCGGTGCGCCGGCTCGTCGACGCCCTGGCGGCCTAGCTAGAGCGGCGCCTGCTCGGTGTCGCTGGGCGCGGCCTGCGCCGCCTCGACCACCTCGCGCGTCAGGTGCGAGGCGAAGGTCTGGATGAAATCGTAGGCGTAGCCGCGCAGCAGGCCGCCGCGGCGCACGGCCACGCTGGTCGTGTTGATCGAGAACAGGTGGCGCGCGTCGACGGCGCGCAGGCGCCCGGGCTGGTCCTCGTCCATGGCGATCGAGGCCAGGATGCCCACGCCCAGCCCGAGGTCGACGTAGGTCTTGATGATGTCGGCGTCCATCGCGGTGATGACGATGTCGGGCCGCAGGCCGGCGCGCTTGAACGCCGCGTCGATGCTCCAGCGGCCGGTCAGGCCGATGTCGTAGGTGATGATCGGGTACTTGGCCAGGCGCTCCAGCGTGACCTCGCCGTCGGCCACCAGCGGATGGCCTTCCGGCACCACGATGGAGTGCGTCCAGCGGTAGCAGGGCAGCGCGACCAGCTCGGGCCGCTCGGCCAGCAGGTGCGAGGCGATGCCGATGTCGACCGTGCCCGTCAGCAGCATCTGCGCGATCTGCTCGGGCGAGCCCTGGTGCAGCTGCAGCTGGACGCCGGGGTGGGCGGCGCGGAAGTCGCGCACGGCCGTGGGCAGCGCGTAGCGCGCCTGCGAGTGGGTGGCGGCGATCGTCAGCACGCCGGTCGTGCCCTGCGTGAACTCCTCGCTGGCGCGCTGCAGGCTCTCGGCGTCCTGCAGCAGGCGCTCCACCCACGGCAGCACGGCCGCGCCGGGCTGGGTCAGGCCGGTCAGGCGTTTGCCGACGCGCACGAAGATCTCGACGCCCAGCTCCTCCTCGAGCTCGCGGATCTGGCGGCTGACGCCCGGCTGCGAGGTATGCAGCGCCTGGGCGACCTCGGTCAGGTTGAAGCCGCGGCGGACGGCCTCGCGCACGGAGCGCAACTGCTGGAAATTCATGACGGGCTCGGATCGTTATCTGACAAACGATTATGAGGCCCTATTCGATATGCGTAACCTAGTTATTACGCAGCACCATGCGCGGAAAACGGATATGTCAGGCGCCGGCGGCCAGCACCAGCGCGATGCCGATCGCGGCCGGGATCGCCTGGATGAACAGGATGCGCTTGTTGGCGGTCGCGCCGCCGTAGACGCCCGCCACCAGGATGCAGCCCAGGAAGAACAGCTTCGCGCCGTGGCCGGCGGGGCCCAGGCACAGGCCCCAGGCGAGGCCGGCCGCCAGGAAGCCGTTGTACAGGCCCTGGTTGGCCGCCAGCACCTTGCTCTGCTCGGCGAACTCGGCCGTCGTGCCGAAGGCCTTGCGCCCGCGCGGCGACGTCCACAGGAACATCTCCAGCACGAGGATGTAGACGTGCAGCAGCGCCATCAGGGCGACGAAGACGTTGGCGATGGTGGCGAGCATGGTGGATTCCTGTGGCTGGATTGGCGCGCAGCATGCCACGACTCGCCCCCGGCCCGACGGCGCCAAGGTGACACGCCCGGGTTTGCCCGGCCGTGTGGCGTTCGGCCGGGCAGCGTTCAGGCGAGCGCCTGCGCCGACTCGATCACGCCACCCCCCAGGCAGACCTCGCCGTCGTACAGCACGGCCGATTGCCCGGGCGTGACGGCCCACTGCGCCTCGGGGAACGTCAGCGCGATCGCGCCGGCGTCCGCGGACGGCTCCAGCGTGCAGGCCGCGTCGGCCTGGCGGTAGCGCGCCTTGGACGCCAGCTCGCCCGGCGCCGGCGCCGCGCCGGCCACCCAGGCGAGGTCCATCGCGCTCAGGCGATGCGACAGCAGCCATGGATGGTCATGCCCCTGCACGACGCGCAGCGTGTTGGTGTCCAGCTCCTTGCGCGCCACGAACCACGGCGCGTGCTCGCCGCCGCCGCGCTGGCTGCGCTTGTCCTTGACGCCGCCGATGCCCAGGCCCTGGCGCTGGCCCAGCGTGTAGAAGCTCAGGCCGACGTGCTCGCCCAGCTTGCGGCCGCGGTCGTCCAGGATCGGGCCCGGGTCGTGCGCGAGGTACTTGTTTAGGAACTCGCGGAACGGGCGCTCGCCGATGAAGCAGATGCCGGTCGAATCCTTCTTGCGGGCGTTCGGCAGCCTGATCTCGTCGGCGATGCGGCGCACCTCGGTCTTGTGCAGCTCGCCCACCGGGAACAGCGTCTGCGCCAGCTGCGCCTGGTTCAGGCGGTGCAGGAAGTAGCTCTGGTCCTTGCCCGGGTCCAGGCCCTTGAGCAGCTCGTGGCGGCCGGTCGTCTCGTTCTTCCGGACACGCGCGTAATGGCCCGTGGCGATGCTTTCGGCGCCCAGGCGCATGGCGTGGTCGAGGAAGGCCTTGAACTTGATCTCGGCGTTGCACAGCACGTCGGGGTTGGGCGTGCGCCCGGCGCGGTGCTCGCGCAGGAACTCGGCGAACACGCGATCCTTGTACTCGGCGGCGAAGTTGACGTGCTCGATCTCGATGTCCAGCACGTCGGCCACGCTGGCGGCGTCCAGGAAGTCCTGGCGCGTTGAGCAGTACTCGTCATCGTCGTCGTCTTCCCAGTTCTTCATGAAGATGCCGACGACCTCGTGCCCCTGCTTCTTCAACAGGTAGGCCGACACCGCCGAATCCACACCGCCGGACAGGCCGACCACCACGCGCTTCGCTGACATGCCTCGATTGTAGGAAACGGGGCCTTGTCGCGTCGCGAAGGGGCCTTCCCGATGCTCAGGGTTCCGACGTGGCGCTGCCCGCGTCCGGCGCCGCCACGCTGGGATGCGTGTAGATCGCGTCCAGCGGCAGCCGGCGCCCGGCGCGGTGGTCGGCGATGCACTGCAGCACCAGCGGCCCGCGCAGGCGGTCGGCGGCGGCGGCGATCTCGTCGAAGCTCATCCACAGGGTGCGCACGACGGGGCTGTCCAGCGTGCGGCCGGGGACGGGGTCGCCGGCCGTGCCGCAGAACGCGAAGCGCATGTAGGTGACGCCGGGGCCGCGCTCGGAATCGGGGTTGCGCGCCACGTAGACGCCCAGCAGCGCCTCGGGCGTGAAGTGGCAGGCCGTCTCCTCGAGCGCCTCGCGCATCGCGCCGGCCACGGGCGACTCGCCCGGCTCCAGGCCGCCGGCCGGGTTGTTGATGCGCAGGCCGTCCCGCGTCATCTCCTCGATCATCAGGTAGCGCCCGTCCTTCTCGATGACGGCCGCCACGGTGACGCTCGGCTTCCAACGATCTGCTGCCATGGCCGGCGATTGTCGCGGCGCCGGCGCGCGCCGGCCAGCGATTCCGTGGGATGGCGCCCGCGGTGTGGCGTTGCGTCGACGCCTCACCGGCCCGAGGCACGTCACTAAACGCCCGGGGGCAATGTGTGTAAGCTGTACCGCTATTGCGCAGGCGTGGCCCATTGGTACAGGGCGGGCGGGCCCGGCCGGGGTCGGCACGACAGGCCCGGATCTTGCGAACCAGGACGACAAAGTTGGCGAGGAGACATCCATGTTGATCGGTGTTCCGCTGGAGACGGCGGCGGGCGAGACGCGCGTGGCCGTCACGCCGGAGACGGCCAAGAAGCTCAAGGCGCAGGGCCACGTGCTGCGGGTGCAGTCGGGCGCCGGCGTCGCCGCCAGCGCCACCGACGAGGCCTACGTGGCCGCGGGCGCGGAGATCGTGGACCGCGCCGCCGCGCTCGGCGCCGACCTCGTCCTGAAGGTGCGCGCCCCGCTGTCCGACGAACTCGGGCTGATGAAGCCGGGCGCCGTGCTGGTGGGCATGCTCAACCCGTTCGACCGCGACGGCCTGGCCAAGCTCGCCGCAGCGAAGCTGACGTCCTTCGCGCTCGAGGCCGCGCCGCGCACCACGCGCGCCCAGAGCATGGACGTGCTGTCCTCGCAGGCCAACATCGCCGGCTACAAGGCCGTCATGATCGCGGCCGACAAGTACCAGCGCCTGTTCCCGATGCTGATGACGGCCGCCGGCACCATCAAGGCGGCGCGCGTCGTAGTCCTCGGCGTGGGCGTGGCCGGCCTGCAGGCCATCGCCACCGCCAAGCGCCTGGGCGCGGTGATCGAGGCGACCGACGTGCGGCCCAGCGTCAAGGAGCAGGTCGAGTCGCTCGGCGCCAAGTTCATCGACGTGCCCTACGAGACGGCCGAGGAGAAGGAAGCCGCCGAGGGCGTCGGCGGCTATGCGCGTCCGATGCCGCAGTCGTGGCTGGATCGCCAGAAGGTCGAGGTCGCCAAGCGCGTGGCGCAGGCCGACGTCGTCGTCACGACCGCGCTCATCCCCGGCCGCGCGGCGCCGGTGCTGGTCTCCGAGGACATGGTCAAGGCCATGAAGCCGGGCTCGGTGATCGTCGACATCGCCGCCGGCCGCGGCCCCGCCGGCACCGACGGCAACTGCCCGTTGACCGAGGCCGGCCGCACGGTCGTCAAGCACGGCGTGACCATCGTCGGCGAGACCAACCTGCCGGCGCTGGTCGCGGCCGATTCGTCGTCGCTGTACGCGCGCAACGTGCTGGACTTCCTCAAGCTCGTCCTGAACAAGGAAGCGGCGTTCCACCTCGACCTGCAGGACGACATCGTCGCCGCGTGCCTGATGACGCACGATGGCGAGGTCAAGCGCGCATGAGCCTCGCGCGCGTCACGTGCCCGCGCGCGCGACGCCGCCAACGAATCCACCGCATCGAGGAGTCCCCATGGACATCGTCTCCCCCACGATCATCAACCTGATCATCTTCGTGCTGGCGATCTACGTCGGCTACCACGTGGTGTGGAACGTCACGCCGGCGCTGCACACGCCGCTGATGGCGGTGACCAACGCGATCTCGGCCATCGTGATCGTCGGCGCGATGCTGGCGGCCGCGCTCACCGAGGGCGCGTTCGCGAAGACCATGGGCGTGCTGGCCGTCGCGCTGGCCGCGGTCAACGTGTTCGGCGGCTTCCTGGTGACGCGGCGCATGCTGGAGATGTTCCGGAAGAAGGAGCGTCCGGCCGCGCCCAGGGACGAGAAGGCATGACGACGCTGGTGCCGCAGACGCCGCCGCGCAGCGCGTTCTGGCGCGTCGTGCAGTTCGTCGCGGGCGTCGCGCTGTTCCTGTACGCGCTGCGCCTGGTCGCGCCCATGCCCAACGACCGCGCCGGCTTCATCCTGCTGGTGGCGGTGCTGGCCGCGGGCTCGATGGCGCTGACGGATTCGATCGTCGGCCTGATCCTGGCCGTCTTCGACAAGATGCAAAAGAAGGGGAACGAATGAGCCTCAACCTCGTTACGCTGCTGTACCTGGTGGCCAGCGTCTGCTTCATCCAGGCGCTCAAGGGCCTGTCGCATCCCACGACCTCGATCCGCGGCAACGTGTTCGGCATGGTGGGCATGACCATCGCGGCCGTCACCACCGGCGCGCTGATCTGGAAGCTGGCCGGCACGCCGCTGGGCCTGAGCTGGGTGCTGCTGGGCCTGGTCGTCGGCGGCGGCTACGGCGCCTGGCGCGCGAAGACGGTCGAGATGACCAAGATGCCCGAGCTGGTGGCGTTCTTCCACAGCATGATCGGCCTGGCCGCGGTGTTCATCGCGATCGCCGCGGTCGCCGAACCCTCGGCGCTGGAACACGGACTGGCCAAGGGCGAGGCCATCCCCACGGGCAACCGGCTCGAGCTGTTCCTGGGCGCGGCCATCGGCGCCATCACGTTCAGCGGCTCGGTGATCGCGTTCGGCAAGCTGTCGGGCACCTACAAGTTCCGGCTGTTCAAGGGCGCGCCGGTGCAGTTCGAGGGCCAGCACTTCCTCAACCTGGCGCTGGGCGTGGCGATGCTCGCATGCGGCATCGCGTTCGTGGCGACGGAGAGCCCGGTCGCGTTCGGCCTCATGCTGGCGCTGAGCTTCGTGCTGGGGGTGCTGATCATCATCCCGATCGGCGGCGCCGACATGCCCGTCGTCGTGTCGATGCTGAACAGCTACTCGGGCTGGGCCGCGGCCGGCATCGGCTTCTCGCTGAACAACGCGATGCTGATCATCGCCGGCTCGCTGGTGGGCAGCTCGGGCGCGATCCTGAGCTACATCATGTGCAAGGCGATGAACCGCTCGTTCTTCAGCGTGATCCTGGGCGGCTTCGGCGCCGAACCGGGCTCCGCGGCGACCGGCGGCGGCGAGGCGCGGCCGGTCAAGAGCGGCAGCGCCGACGACGCCGCGTTCATCCTGGGCAACGCCGAGAGCGTGATCATCGTGCCGGGCTACGGCCTGGCGGTGGCGCGAGCTCAACACGCCGTCAAGGAGCTGGCGGCCAAGCTCACCGAGAAGGGCATCAGCGTCAAGTACGCCATCCACCCGGTGGCCGGCCGCATGCCGGGCCACATGAACGTGCTGCTGGCCGAGGCCGAGGTGCCGTACGACCAGGTGTTCGAGATGGAGGACATCAACGGCGAGTTCGGCCAGGCCGACGTCGCGATCATCCTGGGCGCCAACGACGTCGTGAACCCGGCGGCGCTGACCAAGGGCTCGCCGATCTACGGCATGCCCATCCTCGAGGCCTACAAGGCCAAGACCGTGATCGTGAACAAGCGCTCGATGGCCGCCGGCTACGCGGGTCTCGACAACGAGCTGTTCTACATGGACAAGACGATGATGGTGTTCGGCGACGCCAAGAAGGTGGTCGAGGACATGCTCAAGGCCGTCGAATGAGGCGCGCGGCGTCGCGCCCGTGATTGACCGGTCCGCCGGATCGGATACCGTCCCCACAAGAATTTCCCTTTACTCGTTACTGACCCGCACGCCGGAGACAAGATGGAACGCAACTGGTTGAAGAACTACCCCGAAGGCGTGGCGCCGCACGTGAACGCGAACGAATACGCGTCCCTGGTCGAACTGCTGGACTACAGCTTCTCGAAGTACGCCGACCTGCCGGCGTTCAAGTTCATGGGCAAGGACTTCAGCTACCGGCTGGTCGACGAGATGTCGCGCGCCTTCGCGGCCTACGCGCAGACGCTGGGGCTGGCGCAGGGCGAGCGCGTCGCCATCATGATGCCCAACGTGCCGCAGTACCCGATCGTCGTCGCCGGCCTGCTGCGCGCGGGCCTGGTGGTGGTCAACGTCAACCCGCTGTACACGCCGCGCGAGCTCGAGCACCAGCTCAAGGACTCCGGCGCCAAGGCCATCGTCATCATCGAGAACTTCGCCACCACGCTGCAGGAAGTGCTGCACGAGGTGCCGACCAAGAAGGTCGTCCTCGCCTCGATGGGCGACCTGCTGGGACTGCTCAAGGGCACGCTGGTCAACTACGTCGTGCGCAACGTCAAGAAGATGGTGCCGGCGTTCGACCTGCCCGGCGCCGTGCGCTTCAACGACGCGATCGCGATCGGCCGCCGCGCTGCGTTCAAGCCGGTCAAGGTGGGGCCCGACGACATCGCCGTGCTGCAGTACACCGGCGGCACCACCGGCGTGAGCAAGGGCGCGGTGCTGCTGCATCGCAACCTCGTGGCCAACATCCTGCAATCCGACGCCTGGTACCAGCCGGCGCTCGGCAAGGTGCCCAAGGGCGAGCAGATCGTCACCATCTGCGCGCTGCCGCTGTATCACATCTTCGGCTTCAACACGAACATGATGCTGGGGCTGCGCATGGGCGGCTGCAACCTGCTGATCGCCAATCCGCGCGACATCCCCGCGATGTTCAAGGACCTGCGCCGCCAGCCGTTCCACAGCCTGCCGGCCGTCAACACGCTGTTCAACGCGATGGCCAACCACCCGGACTTCGGCACGGTGGACTGGTCGCACCTCGTGATGTCGGTCGGCGGCGGCATGGCCGTGCAGCAGGCGACCGCGCAGCTGTGGCTGGAGAAGACGGGCTGCCCGATCTGCGAAGGCTACGGCCTGTCCGAGACCTCGCCGGCCGTCTCGTGCAACGCGGTCGACACCAACGCCTACAGCGGCACGATCGGCATGCCCATGCCCGACACCGACATCGCCCTGCTGGACGACGACGGCAACGAGGTCGCCCCCGGCCAGCGCGGCGAGATCGCCGTGCGCGGCCCGCAGGTGATGGCCGGCTACTGGCAGCGCCCCGACGAGACGGCCAAGGTCATGACCGCCGACGGCTACTTCCGCACCGGCGACATCGGCGAGGTGGACGAGCGCGGTTACTTCAAGATCGTCGACCGCAAGAAGGACATGATCCTGGTCTCGGGCTTCAACGTGTATCCGAACGAAGTCGAGGACGTCGTCGCCCTGCTCCCGGGCGTGCTGGAATGCGCGGCCGTCGGCGTGCCCGACGACAAGGCGGGCGAGGCCGTCAAGATCGTCATCGTCAGGAAGGATCCGGCGCTGACGGAGGCGGACGTCCGCGCGTGGTGTGAAACAAATCTTACGGGTTACAAACGCCCCAAGATCGTTGAATTCCGTTCTGATCTGCCGAAAACGAATGTAGGGAAGATCCTGCGGCGGGAGCTGCGGGACGGCAAGTGACGACATAGCAGGCCGCGGGCGGCCGAAAGGAAGCCTCGATGATGACCATGACCTTCGCGGAACACTACGTTCGCACCGAAGCCGGCAAGGCCGAGATCCGCGCGCACGCCATCAAGATGTCGCGCCCGGCCCGCAACCTGCTGATGGTGATCGACGGCAACTGCAGCGGCGACGCCTGGCTGGGCAAGGTCAACGGCAGCACCCCGGCCGACCTCGAGGTGCTGATCGCGGCCCGCCTGATCGCCCCGCAAGGCGCGACGGACGGCAAGACCGTGCACCAGCGCGTGCCGGTCGAGGCCGCCGTGCGCGACTGGACCTACGACGCGCTCTACACGCTGCTGACGCACGAGGCCAAGGAGCGCTTCGGCCTCATCAAGGGCTATCGCCTGATCCTCAAGATCGAGGGCTGCTCCGACCTCGCCGGCCTGCAGGCCGTGGCGCTGGAGTTCGTCGAGCACATCCGCAAGGCGCACGGCGAGGAGTCGGCCGCGCGCTTCCGCAAGCAACTCGGTGCGACGGAGTAGTCCGTTCGCCGCGGAGGCGGGCGCATGAGGCGCCTGGCCATCGTCGGCGCGATGCACGAGGAGATCGCCGCGCTGCGGCCCTGCCTCGAAGGCCTGCGCACCGAGCGGCGCGCCGGCCGCGACTTCCACTTCGGCCGCCTCGACGGCCACGACGTGATCCTGGTGCGCTGCGGCATCGGCAAGGTCGCCGCGGCCACGACGGCGGCCGTGCTGCTGGACGCGTTCGATGCAGGCGCGCTGCTGTTCACCGGCGTCGCCGGCGGACTGGGCGAAGGCGTTCGCGTGGGCGACGTCGTGGTCGCCGGCGCGCTGCTGCAGCACGACATGAACGCCGCGCCGCTGTTCCCGCGCTGGGAGGTGCCGCTGACCGGCCGTGCCCGCTTCGATGCCGATGCCGCGTGGACCGCCCGTCTCGTGCAGGCCAGCCGCGCCCTGGCGGCGAGCAAGCTCCACGCCGACATGGCCGCGATCCACCAGGGCCTGGTCGTCAGCGGCGACCGCTTCGTCGCCACGCGCGCCGAGAGCGACGCGCTGCGCGCCGCGCTGCCCGACGCCCTGGCCGTCGAGATGGAAGGCGCCGCCGTCGCCCAGGTCTGCCACGATTTCGCGCGGCCGTTCGGCGTCGTGCGCACGATCTCCGACCGCGCCGACGACGCCGCCCACGGCGATTTCCAGCGCTTCGTGCGCGACGTGGCGGCGCCGTACTCGCGCGACATCGTGCGCGCGGCGCTGGCCCAGGGCGCGTAGCGCGCCGCCGCGCGATCGGCGGCATGCGGCACACTGGCGGCTGTTCCCCGCTCCGCTCGTCCCATGTCCCTGCGCCTGTTCGTCGATTCGCCCCTGTCCGCCGACCTCGAGTTCGCGTTGCCGGAGGACGCCGCGCGCCACGTGCAGGTGCGCCGCCTGCAGCCCGGCGACGCGCTGCACCTGTTCGACGGCCGCGGCGGCGAGTGGTCGGCGCAGGTCACGCGCATGGGCAAGCGCGACGTCGACGTGCGGGTCGGCGCGCACGAGGCGGTCGAGCGCGAGCTGCCGTTCCGGCTCGAGATCGCGCTGGGCATGCCCACCAACGAGCGCATGGACGCGCTCGTCGAGAAGGCCACCGAGCTCGGCGCCGCCGCGATCCAGCCGCTGCAGACCGAGCGCTCGGTGCTGCGGCTGGACGGCGAGCGCGCCGCGAAGCGAGTCGCGCATTGGCAGGCGGTGGCCGTCGGCGCCAGCGAGCAGAGCGGCCGCACGCGGGTGCCCGTGATCGCGCCGGTGCGCAGCGTCGCGGCGTGGCTGGCCGCGTTGCCGGACGACGACGAGGCCGGCCGCTTCGTCATGAGCACCGGCAGCGCGCCGGCGCTGGCGCGCGTGGCCGCGCCGGCCGCCGCGGGCCGCTGGCTGGCGTTGAGCGGGCCCGAGGGCGGCCTCGCGCCCGAGGAGGAGGCCGCGGCCGTCGCGCGCGGCTTCGCGCGCATCAGCCTCGGCCCGCTCATCCTGCGCGCCGACACCGCGCCGCTGGCCTGGCTGGCGCAGATGGCGGTGCTGCTGCCTTGCGCGCAATGAGAAACGCCGCCTCGGCGTGAGCCGGGCGGCGTCGTGCAGCGGTCATCGGCGCCGCGGCGCCGGTCACTCAGCGGCCTTGTTCGACGTCGTGGATGGCGCGGCGCGTGGCCTGGATGGCCGCATCGGTGTGTTCGACGATGCGATTGCGCAGGTTGCGCGTCTCGGGGTTGTCTTCCTCGCGGGCGACGTCGTCCTTGGCCTTCTGCAGCAGGTCCAGCGCGTGGTGCAGGCGGCCGGGGCGGTCGAGGTCGGCATCCTCGTGCGGGTGGTCCTCGAGGTTCTTGCCGTCTTCCATCGCGGCGACCTTGGCCTCGCGGATCGCGCGGTCGGTCTCGACGATCGCGACGTCCTCCTGAGAGCTGACCGCGGCGTCGCCGGGGCGATGCTCCAGGTTCCAGCGCGCGGCGCGCAGGTCGGTCAGCGCGTGCAGGTAGGCGGGGTGCCGGCCGGGCAGGTCGGCGGCGCTGGCCGACAGCGCGGTGAATGACGCGCAGAGGGCGAGCGTGGCGAGGACGGTGTTCGAGAGCTTGCGGGACATGCTGGTCTCCTGGTCTGTTGGAAGGTGTGCGTGGTGCGCACCCAGGAAACGGCTGCCGCGAAAGCGTCGTTGACGCCGTCGCCCGCGCGTGGCTTGCGCGATGCTGACCGCTGCGTGACGCTTCGGTTGCGCGAAGATGTCCCGCGTGTTGCGCCGCACGCAGCCGTGACGACGCGCGGCGCGTGTCCGATCAACGGTGTTGTTCGACGTCGCGGATCGCGCTGCGGGTCGCCTCGAGGGCCAGGTCGATGTGCTGGACGACGGCGCCGCGCAGGCGGCGCGCCTCCGGGTTGTCCTCGCCTTGCGCGACGTCCTGCTTCGCCTTGATCAGCAGGTCCTGCGCGTGATGCAGGGCGCCAGGATGGTCGAGCGAGGCATCCTCGTGCTCGTCCTGGGCGACGTTCTTGCCGTCGTCGCCCGCGGCGCGCATGGCCTCCGCGATGGCGCGGTCGACTTCCGCGACCGCGATGCGTTCCTGCTCGTTCACGGCCGCGTCGCCGGGACGGTGCGTGAGGTTCCAGCGCGCGTGGCGCAGGTCGCTCAGCGCGTGCAGGTAGGCCGGGTGATGGCCGGGCAGGTCGGCGGCCTGTGCGCCGAACGCACTGGACAGCGCCGCCAGCGCGAGCGTGGCGATGAGGGGGATCGTGCGACGGATGGGCATGGAGGCTTCCTTTTCGAAGTGCGCGGTTTGTCGGGCGCACTGAAAAAGCCGACCTCGCGGGGACCCGTTTTGACCGACGCCCTTGCGCGAGCCTGTCTGCTCGTTACGAGGGGTTGCCGTCGGCCGCCGCCGGTCCGGCCGCGCGGGCCGAGCCGCGCACCATGTCGAAACGGAACAGGCGGCACTCGATGGGCCCGTTCCACATCGGCAGGCGACGGCTTTCCTTCAGCCGCATCGCGCTCGGCAGTTTCATGTCGGGGCTCAGCACCCACGCGGTCCAGCCGCTGTACTGCCGTTTCCAGTGCGACGCCAACTGGGCAAAAAACTCGCCCGCCTCCTGAGCGCTGCCGTCGCCGGCCATGGCGACTTCGCGTCCCGCGCGCGCCTGCGCCTGCTCGCGCGCGATCGCCGCCGCGCCGGGTCCGGGCGCGCGCGGCGGCGCCGTGAACGTGCGCGGCCCCTGGCTGCCGCGGCCCTTGGCGCCGATGCGCTCGCCGTAGGGCGGATTCATCACGATCGTGCCGCGGTCGGCCGGCGCGGGGCGCTGCAGCGCGTCCGCGGTCTTGAACTCGATGGCGTGCGCGACGCCCGCGCGCTCGGCGTTGCGCGTGGCGAAGTCGGTCATGCGGAACGAGACGTCGCCCGCCCAGATCGGCACGGCCGGCTCGACGATGGCGTCGCGCGCCTCGACCTGCATGCGGCCCCAGCGCTGCGCGTGGTCGCGGAACGGGCGCAGTCGCTCGAACGCGAAGCGGCGCGTGAGGCCCGGCGCGACGTTGCACGCGATCTGCGCGGCCTCGATCGCGATCGTGCCGGCGCCGCAGCATGGGTCGAGCAGGCCGCCGTCGCCCGCGCGGCCGTGCCAGCCGGCGGCGTGGATCAGCGTCGATGCCAGCGTCTCCTTCAGCGGCGCCTCGCCCTGTTGCTCGCGCCAGCCGCGCTTGAACAAGGCCTCGCCGCTGAGGTCGATCGCGAGCCAGGCGTGCGTCTCGCCGACGTGCAGGCTGATCGCGAGGTCGGGGAAGCGCGTGTCGACGCTGGGCCGCGCGCCGGCGACGTCGCGCATGACGTCGCACACCGCGTCCTTGATGCGCAGCGCCGCGAAGTTCAGGCTTTGCAGCGGCGAGCGCTGCGCGCTGACGTCGACGCGCAGCGTCTCGTCGGGCGTGATCCAGTCGGCCCAGCGCACGCGGCGCGCGAGGTCGTACAGGTCGTGCTCGTCGCGGTACTCGCCGTCCAGCAGCGGCCACAGCACGCGCTGCGCGAGGCGGCTGCGCAGGTTCAGGCGCATCGCGTTCTCGACGCTCGCGTCCACCATCACGCCGCCGCGCCCGGCCTCCACGTGCTGGTCGCCCTGGCCCTCGTTGCAGATGGCGGCGCACTCGGCGGCGAGCAGGTCCTCGCTGCCGTTGGCGCAAGGGACGAAGAGGAAGTCACTGGACATGGCGGGTGCACCCTTTGGCACGTTGATGGACGCCCGCTCCTGCGGACGCATGGGGAAATGTCAGACGCTGCGGCGCAGGTTGGCCGGCGCGATCTTGAGCGCCTCGCGATACTTGGCGACCGTGCGGCGCGCCACCTGGATGCCCTGGCCCTCCAGCAGCTCCGCGAGCTGGCTGTCGGACAGCGGCTTGGCGGGGCTCTCGGCCGCCACGAGCTGCTTGATGAGCGCGCGCACCGCGGTCGACGACGCGTTGCCGCCGGCGTCGGTGTTGAGCGACGACCCGAAGAAGTACTTGAGCTCGTAGGTGCCGAACGGCGTGGCCATGTACTTGGCCGTGGTCACGCGCGAGATCGTGGACTCGTGCAGCCCGAGCTCGTCGGCGATCTCGCGCAGCACCAGCGGCTTCATCGCGATCGCGCCGTGGCTGAAGAAGTTCTTCTGGCGCTCGATGATGGCCTGCGACACGCGCAGGATGGTGTCGAAGCGCTGCTGGATGTTGCGGATGAACCAGCGCGCCTCCTGCAGCCGCGCGGACAGCGGGCTGCCGCCGGCGCGCTGCGACTTGATCGCCTGCGCGTACAGGTCGTTGACGCGCAGCTTGGGCATCACGTCCGGGTTGAGCACGGCCTTCCACTGGCGCGCGACCTTCATCACGATGACGTCGGGCACGATCACCTGCTCCTCGGCGCGCGCGAACGGGCGGCCGGGCTTGGGCTCGAGGGCGACGATCAGGCCCTGCGCGGCGCGCACGGTGGCTTCGTCCGCCTCGAGGAGCTGGGCGAGCTTCTTGAAGTCGCGCCTGGCCAGCAGCGCCAGGTGCTCGGTGCAGATGCCGAGCGCGGCGCGCAGCGTGGCCGCGGTCGACCTGGCCGGCGGCTTCTGGCGCAGCTGCAGGCACAGGCATTCGCCCAGCGAGCGCGCGCCCACGCCGGTGGGCTCCATGCTCTGCAGGAAGTTCAGGCCGCACTGCAGGCGATCCTTCAGCTCGTCGCGCTCCTCCTCGTCCTCGATGCCCAGGACCTCGGCCAGGCGCTCCGCGATCTCCTCGAGCGTGTCGGCGAGGTAGCCGTCCTCGTTGAGCGATTCGATCAGCACCTGCACCGCGGCCGCGTCCTCGGCGGACAGGCGCAGGCTGCTCAGCTGCGTGCGCAGGTGGTCTTCCAGCGTGATGCCCGCGTCGGCGCGGTTCTGGCGCTCGAAGTCGTCGTCGTCGCCGCTGGACTGCCCGCCGGCGGACGACGGCAGCTCGCGGATGCCGTCGAAGTCGTCGCGCTCGGTGCCGTTCTCCCAGTCGTCGCGCTCGGTGGTGCCGAAGTCGGCGGCGTCGACGCCCGCGGGTTCGTCGCCGCCGTCGTTGCCGGCGCGGCTGTCGGCCTCGGCGTCCGAGGCGGCCTTGACACTGTCGCCGCTGCCGGCCGGTGCGCTGGCGTCGGGCGCGTCGAACGGCAGGTCCGGCGCGGGGGCGTCTTCCTCGGGCTCGAGGAACGGGTTCTGCTCCATCATCTGCTCGATCTCCTGGTGCAGTTCCAGGGTCGAGAGCTGCAGCAGACGGATGGACTGCTGCAGCTGAGGCGTCAGCGCCAGGTGTTGCGACAGGCGGACCTGCAGCGAGGCTTTCATGATCGGGACCCCGACAGCCTCACATGCGGAAGTGTTCGCCGAGGTAGACGCGTCGCACGTCCGGGTTCTCGACGATCTCCGCGGGCGTGCCTTCGGCCAGCACCCGGCCCTCGCTGATGATGTAGGCGCGGTCGCAGATGCCCAGCGTCTCGCGCACGTTGTGGTCGGTGATCAGCACGCCGATGCCGCGCGCCTTCAGGAAGCCGATGATGCGCTGGATCTCGATGACCGCGATCGGATCGACGCCGGCGAACGGCTCGTCCAGCAGGATGAAGCGCGGCTGCGTGGCGAGCGCGCGCGCGATCTCGACGCGGCGCCGCTCGCCGCCGGACAGCGCCGGCGCCGGCGAATCGCGCAGGTGCGTCAGGCTCAGGTCGTTGAGCAGGCCGTCCAGGCGCTTGTCGATGTCGGCCGGCTTGAGCGCCTTGCCGTTCTCGTCGAGCTGCAGCTCCAGCACGGCGCGGATGTTCTCGTCGACGGTGAGCTTGCGGAAGATCGAGGCTTCCTGCGGCAGGTAGCTCAGGCCCAGTCGCGAGCGCTGGTGGATCGGCTTGGCCGAGATCGGCTGGCCGTCGATGCGGATGTCGCCGGCATCGGCGCGCACCAGGCCCACGACCATGTAGAAGGTGGTCGTCTTGCCGGCGCCGTTGGGGCCCAGCAGGCCGACGACCTCGCCGGCGTTGACCGCCAGGTGCACTTCCTTGACGACCAGGCGCGCGCCGTAGGACTTGCGCAGCCCCGTGGCCTCGAGCCGGCTCTGCGCCGCGGCGCCGGTGGCCG
>Ga0306920_100000336_pt1 | contig 54620 bp, 49 predicted proteins | sample flu12Cox44000170_FD_204666 | JGI IMG/M metagenome (GOLD analysis project Ga0306920, IMG submission 204666) | Lab enrichment of tropical soil microbial communities from Luquillo Experimental Forest, Puerto Rico - flux4day.12C.oxic.44.000.170 (v2)... | ecosystem: Environmental > Terrestrial >... | reverse complement strand
TCGAATGCGCCGGCGCTGGTGGTGCGGACGCAGGGGTCTGATCGCAGCCTGGAAGCCGGGCCTAGCTACACCATCGGCCGCAACCCGGAATCGGACATAGTGGTCAACGAGGCCCGGGTGTCCTGGCGCCACGCCGTGCTGCGGCTCGAGGGCGCCACCTGGCTGCTCGAGGACGCCGGCAGTACCAACGGGACCTTCCTCGGGGCGCAGCGGGTACAGCGCGTGGAGATCACCCAGGACTGCGTGCTCCGGCTGGGTCACCCCGAAGACGGGCAGCGGCTATGGTGCTCGCCCGCGCCCCCGCCCCGGCAGGCCACGGCCATCGCGTCGCGCTCGGCGGACCTGGACGACCCCACCGCGGTGGTCGGCCCCCCGGTCTCGGCCGCGCCGCCCGCTGCCGGGCAGGTCGCGCCGGCCGCGCCGCCGTGGGAAGCCCAGCCGGTCTCCCCGCCGCCCGCCTCGCCGGTTTCGCGGCCGGCCGACCCGTGGGCGGTAGCACGCCCGGCTGCGCCGCCGCCCCCTCCGCCCGCCGCGCCGCCCGGCTCACGGGGCCCGGCGGCTTCGGCACGGCCCGCTTACCCCGAGCAGCCCTCCATCGTGGGCTCGAGCATCGTCCGCCAGCCCAGCGCGATCATGCGGCTGCCCACCCGGGTGCTGCGGATCGGGCGCGCCACCGACAACGAGGTCGTCGTCTCCGACCTCAGCGTCTCCCGCTACCACGCCGAGCTGCGCCGGTCGAGCCGCGGCGGGTACGAGATCACCGACCTGGCCAGCCACAACGGCACGTTCGTCAACGGCCAGCGGGTGACCACCTCCCCGGTGACCGAGGCGGACATCATCGGCATCGGGCCGGCCACGTTCCATCTCGTCGGGCAGGAACTGCAGGAGTTCATCGACTCCGGCGACGTCTCGCTGAGCGTGCAGAACCTGACCGTCAAGCTCTCCAGCGGGAAGGTGCTGCTCGACCACGTGAGCTTCCCGCTCGGCGAGCGCTGCCTGCTCGGCGTCATCGGCCCGAGCGGCGCCGGCAAGTCAACCCTGCTCGGCGCGCTGACCGGGATGAACCCGGCGGGCGAAGGAACCGTGCTTTATGACAACCGTGACCTGTACCGGGACTACTCCGAGCTGAAGTTCCGGATCGGGCTGGTCCCGCAGCAGGACATCATGCACACCCAGCTGTCGGCGCGCCGGGCGCTGCGGTACGCCGCCGAGCTGCGGTTCCCCAGCGACACCAGCGCCCGGGAGCGGAACGAGCGGGTCGACGAGGTCATCGACGAGCTCGGGCTGACCCCGCACGCCAACACCCGGGCTGAGTCGCTGTCCGGCGGCCAGCGCAAGCGGGTCAGCGTGGCGCTGGAGCTGCTCACCAAGCCCTCGCTGCTGTTCCTGGACGAGCCGACCTCCGGCCTGGACCCCGGGCTCGACAAGTCGGTGATGGAGATGATGGCCGGGCTGGCCCACGACGGCCGCACGGTCATCGTGGTCACCCACAGCGTGGCCAACCTCGACCTGTGCGACCGCCTGCTGGTGCTGGTGCCCGGCGGCAAGGTGGCCTACTTCGGGCCGCCGCGCGAGGGGCTGACCCACTTCGGCCAGCCGGGCTGGGCCGAGGTGTTCCAGTCGTTCGAGGCCGAGCCGGACCGGGACTGGGCCGGGGAGTTCAAGCGGTCCCCCATGTACGCGCAGTACATCGCCGCGGCCATGGCCGTGGCCCCGCCGGAGGCCCGGCCGCGGCAGGCCGTCCCGGCCCCACGCCGGCGCAACCGGCTCGGGCAGCTCAGCACCCTGTGCCGGCGCTACCTGGCCGTCATCGCTTCCGACAAGGTCTATCTCGGCTTCCTGGCCGGGGCGCCGCTCGTGCTGGCGGCGATCATGCAACTGATCAACTCGCCGCAGGGGCTGACCGGGACAAAAGGCAGTAACCCCGACGCCGAGGCCATCTTGCTGATCCTGGCCATCGGCGCCTGTTTCACCGGCGCCCTCAACTCGATCAGGGAGATCGTCAAGGAAAGACCGATCTACACCCGGGAGCGGGCCGCCGGGCTGTCCGCCGGCGCCTACCTGTGGTCCAAGCTGCTGGTCCTGGGCGTGCTGAGCGCGGTGCAGGCCGCGCTGATGACGGTGGTCGGGCTGTACAACGTGAAGATGCCAGCCACGGGATCGTTCTTCACGAGCTCGCCGGAGCTCGAGATCGTGCTGGCCATGGCCTTTCTCGCGGTCACGTCGATGACCCTGGGCCTGCTGATCTCCTCGTCGGTCAGCACCTCGGAGAAGAGCCTGCCGCTGCTGTTCATCACCGTGATGGCGCAGGTCGTCTTCACCGGCGGGGTCATCACGATCGCCGGGCAGCCGGGGCTGGAGCAGCTCGCCTGGTTCTCCCCGTCTCGCTGGGGCTTCGGCGCGGTCGCGTCGACCACGAGGCTTGGGTTCATCACGCCTGCCAACCCGCCCGGGTCCAGTCCGGACCCGGTGTGGGCGCACACTCCGCACGTCTGGCTAATGGACATGGGCCTGATGGTGGTGCAGGCGGTGGTCCTCTCGTTCATCACCTGGCGCAGGCTGAAGGGATCGAGCCCGGGCCGTCGGCGCTGACTAGCCCCCGAGGTCGAACGGCCGCGGGTACGGGTAGGGCCGGTAGCTCACGAACGCCGACGGGGTCGCGACGAGCGTCCCCGTGCTGTCGGTGAAGACGTTGTAGCCCGGGCCCAGCGCGGCGGCGTTCGCGTTCAGGCCCGATGGTTGCAGAGCCTGGTCATTCCAGTGACCGGTGGCGAGGCGGTTGAGCAGCGTCTGCGCCGCGGTGATCGTCTCGGCCGGGGTGAAGGCGCAGTGCCCGGCCCGGCTGACGAAGATCTGCCGCAGCATCCGCGAGTCGCCGGCCTGCCGCACCACGCTGGCGTAGGCCTGCTCGTTCTCCGGTATCACGAGCCCGTCGCCGGTGGTGTGCATGGTGAGCACCGGCACCGGGAGCTGCCCGTTGAAGGAGATGTACTTGGCCAGGTACCGGACGGCGCCGGGGTCGGCGCTGATCCGGGCCGCGTGGTTGAGCGTGGCCAGGTCGGCGCGCAGGCTCAGGCCCGCGGCCTGGTACAGGGCGATGACCTCGGCGAGGTTCGGCGACTTGGCCAGCTGGGCGGCGAAGTTCACGCCGGTGGTCCAGGACGGGTTGCCGCCGGCCCGGACCTCGAGCTCGGCCCGCAGCGCGAACACGAACGGGAAGTCGACCTCGGTGTCCCACAGGAACTGGTTGTGCTCCTGCGCGGGGTAGTCGTTCGCAGCCGGCTCGGGCGACAGCGGGGTGAACCAGCCCGGCGTGTCGCCGAGCGCCGCGGCCAGCGCGATCCGGGCCTGTCCCTGCGTCGTCCGCTGCGCCGCATTGACCGCCTGGTCGGCCGCCTCCAGGTTGCCCGCCGGGTCCTTGATGTTCACGACCTGCAGCGACGGGTCGATCAGCTGCTGGAAGGCGACCTCGGAGTCGAGCGCGGTGTTCCAGGTGGCGATGCCACCGGACAGCACGCCGCACATCGGCAGGGCCGCGGTGAACCGGTTCGGGTAATCCTGGATGAGCCCCGCGGTGATGATGCCGCCGAGGGAGTGGCCCCAGGCGATCGTCCGGGCGGGCGCGCCGACCTGCTGGTCGAAGACGTTCAGCGTGGCGATCTGGTCGGGCAGGGCCTGCTGGATGGCCCATCCGGTGGTCGTGTAGGACGAGCCGGCCAGGGCGTAGCCGTGGCCGAGCAGCCAGGCGCCGGTGATCGGGTCACCGACGTCCTGTGCGGGGTTCGCCTCACCGGGCGCCACGTACCCGTGGCTGTACAGGAACAGGGTGCAATTCCAGTTCGCGGGGACTTCGATCTTGTAGGTCGCCCCGTCGGCGAGCGTGCCGGTCAGCGAGCGCGCCGTGGTGGCGCAGGCATCGGGCCCGGATCCGGCCGAGGCGAGCGACGGCGTGGCCGCCCCCAGGCCGACGGCCAGCAGGGCCACACACGCCACCAAGAGGGGATATCTACCGATCCTCCGCATAATTCACCCTCCAGTGCGCCTATGTCAGCATGATCCCGGCCCTTATGGACTGTAGACCGAGACGGATCGTGTGACCAGGCCCGGAACTGGCGGGTGCTGTCCCGCGGTGGTTTGACCGTCCCGTGGATGTACCGATGGGCGGCCCCCAAGCCCGTCCTCCGGTACATCCACGGGCGTCACCCGGTTCAGCCCCTGATGTAAACCGGGGTTCCGGGAATCTTCACGAGCTTGTGGAAGAAGTTCGCGATATCCATGGGAATGCGGACGCAGCCGTGCGAGTCAGGGTAGAAGGGAACGCTGGTGTTGTATTCCCCGTGAATGGCGTACTTGGTTCCGATGAAGAACACCGGGTTGTACATTTCCCCGAGCGGCACGTGGACCCAGCCCGGGAGGAACGACAGGGTGTGGAAATTGCCGGTCGGGGTGTTCCAGCCGCAGCCCTGGCCAGGCAGGCAGCCGGCGCCGGTGGACACGTGGCTGATCAGCTCGGGCGTGTTGCGGTTGTACAGGACCAGGACCTCGTTGTTGAGGTTCACCTCGATCCGCATTCTGCCGCCGCGCGGGACGAGGACCCTCGGCGACCGGGGGTGCACCAGCGCGCGCTCGGTGGCGCGGGACACCACGTCCTCGTTCGCGAAGTTCACCGGGTAGCCCTGGACTTCCTTGAACGCCCACACCGCTTCGAGCGTCTCCAGGCCGAACTTGCCGTCGGTCGCCCCCGGGTAGTACTTCAGCGCGGCGAGGCGCAGCTGCAGCCTCCGCACGGCCGGGCCGTGCATCCCCAGCTTCAGGAGCTGCTTGGGCGGAATGTACACCGCCGCGGCCGCGGTGCGGGCCGGCCCGGCCGGGGCCGCGGCGCGCGTTCCGGCGGCGGGGCTGGCGGCGGCCGCCCCGGCTTGGCCGAGGGTCAGGGCCCCCGCCGCAATCAGCGCCCCCAGCCCGGACAGCGCAGGCCACGAGAACACCAACCGCCACGCTGCGTGTCTCATGTCTCTCCCTTACCTGTGCCCGCTGAGCTGCCTGAGCCACCACAGTGCTCACCAGCACCGCGCTGAACCAAATGTCAATTTCTAGACGTTCTACCCACGCTGTCGGTTGCGTCACACTCGGCAGGCCGGCCGACTGTACAATTTGCCGCCTTGTGACCCGAACCGTCGCGCGCCCCGGGCCCTTCCCAGGGGATGAGTCCGCCGGCCGTTCCTGGAGGACCGTCACCATGAAGAGCAGCCTGCTCATCGGCGCCGGCGCGCTGATCACGGTCGCCGGGATCATCTTCGCGCTGCAGGGCCTCGGCTATATCGGCGGCAGCGCGATGACGGGCGTCACCTTCTGGGCGGTGGCCGGGCCGCTGATCGCCCTGGCCGGGATCGCGGTGGCCGCGTTCGGCCTGCGACGCCGGCGCTCGGCCTAGCACCGGCGCCTGGCTTCGTAGCACCGGCGCCCGGCTGGCCGCCAGCGGCGTTAGGCCGCTCTCGTGGTTGCATGGAAGCACACGCAGCACAGCCGACGGGGCCGGCCGGGGGTGCGGATGCTCGCCATCTCGTTCAACAGCGTCCTGATCATTGCCGGGATCGCGGTGCTGATCCCGGTGCTGCTCGGGTTCCTGCCGCAGGTGCCGGTGCCCGGCGCGGTCCTCGAGGTCATCGCGGGCATCGTGGTCGGACCGGCGGTGCTCGGCTGGGTACGGGTGGACGCGCCGGTGCAGGTCCTGAGCGATCTCGGCCTCGGCATGCTGCTGTTCCTGGCCGGGCTGGAGATCGATGTCGAGCGGCTGCGCGGCCCGCTGGCGCGGCTGGCGGGCTCGGCGTTCGCCGTCTCGGCCGTGCTGGCCCTGCTGTGTGCCTCCGTCTTCCGGCTGGCGGGCCTGGGCACCCAGCCGCTGCTACTGGCGATCATGCTGATGTCCACGTCGGCCGGGCTGCTGCTGCCGCTGCTGAAGGACGCCGGAGAGGACACCACTGAGTTCGGCCAGCTGGTCATGACGGCGGCGGCGCTGGCGGAGATCGTGCCCATCCTGCTGCTGTCGCTGTTCTTCTCGGCCGCGTCGAAGACGACCGCGGACCAGCTGGTGTCGCTCGCGATCTTCCTGACCCTGCTGGTACTGATCGGGCTGACCCTGGCCCGGGTGCTCCGGCTGGACGCCCTGGACCGGCTGCTGTCCCGCCTGGAGGACCGCAGCGCGCAGATCCGCGTGCGCGCCGCGCTCGCCCTGGCGCTCGCCTGCGGGGTGCTGGCCTACCGGTTCGGGTTCGCGTCGATCCTCGGCGCGTTCGCCGCCGGCCTGCTGGTCAAGCTGGTCGAGCTGTCCGGGCACACCCCGCGCCCGCAGTTCCAGACCAAGGTGGAGGCCATCGGCTTCGGCTTCCTGGTCCCGATCTTCTTCATCGCCACCGGCGTCAGCTTCCAGCTGAAGGAGCTTCTCGCGAACCCGGCTGCGATCGCTGAGGTGCCGTTGTTCCTCGTCGCCCTGCTGGTAGTGCGCGGGCTGCCCGCGCTGCTGTACCGGCGCTCGACCGGCACCCGCCGCGCCGAGGCCGCGGGCCTGCTCCAGGCCATCACGCTGACCTTCATCATTGTCGCGTCGCAGATCGGGCTGGCCACCGGGAAGATCACGCCGACCGCGGCCGCCTCGCTCCTCGCCGCGGGGCTGCTGTCCTCGGCCTTGTTCCCGATCGGGGCCCAGCGGCTGCTGTCGCCGGGCGCCGAGCCGGTGACCGCCGACCTCAAGGAAACGGGCTGACGCGGCGGCCAGGCCGTGCCGCCTGGCCCGCGCGGATACCACGGCCGGCTCGCCCGACGGGCTACGGCGCCGGCCAGCCCAGGACCAGGCGGGTGTGCCGCCGTTCCAGGATCGTCTGCCCCGGCCGGCCCGTCACGGGGGTCGGCAGCGGGTAGGCGATCACGCTCAGGCCCGAGATCCGGGGCCGTCCCCGCTCGTGCCACGCGCGGACCCGGTCGGCCAGCTGCCGGGCCAGGTCACCGCCCGTGGGCCCGAACCCCCGGACCACGATCCCGGATTCGGCGTACCGGCGCTCCGCCGGGGACGCCCACGGCCTCGCCGGGATCAGGGCGGCCACCCCGAACTCCCCGGCCCACCGGGGCTCGCGCAGGTCGCCGGAACCGGCCAGGGCCCCGAACGGCAGCAGCGGCAGCGGCCCGCCGCCGCGCACCGCAGGCCGCTGGGGGCCGCCGCCGGCGATGGTCAGCCGGACCAGGCCCGGCTCGGCGAGCGTGACCCACAGGTCAGCCTCGGCCAGCTCGCCGAGGCCGGCCACCTGCACGCCGCACGGCACGTCGATGACCGGGCCGGTCAGCGCGTCGTAGAGCGCCCCGGCGTCCAGCGGCCTGCCGTCGTCGGCCTGGGCGCGCAGCCCGGGCTGCGGGCCGACCGGGACGAATGGCTCGGGGCTGCCGAACACGCCGGCCATGCGGATGAAGCCGCAACGGCAGGCCGAGCGGCTGCGCCAGTGCCCGGCCTCACGCTCCAGGGCCAGGCACAGCTGGATCCCGCGTACCGAGAGCGGGAGGACGATGCGCCCGCCGGGGCCGAGCTCGGCCAGCCATTCCGGCGCGAGATCCCACGCGCCGGCCGTGACGATGAGCCGGTCGTAGGGCGCGTAGCCGGGCGCGCCGAAGCCCCCGTCGCCGCAGATGACGATCACGTTGAGGTACCCGGCCGCGGCCAGGTTGGCCTGGGCCCTGGCCACCATGTCGGCGTCGATGTCCACCGTGACCACCGATCCGCGCTCGCCGACCAGGTGGGTCATGAGCGCGGCGTTGTAGCCGGTGCCGGTGCCCACCTCCAGCACCCGGTGGCCGGGCGCGAGGCCGAGCTGCTGCAGCATGATCGCCATGATCGCGGGCTGCGAGGACGAGCTGACCGGCAGGCCGTCCGCGCCGGTCTTGATCACGAAGGCCTCGTCCTGGTAGGCCTCGCTGGCCGCCATCTCCGGCAGGAAGAGGTGCCGGGGCACGCTGCGGAACGCGGCTTCGACGCCCGGGCTGGTCAGCCTGCCGCTGTCGCGAAGCTCATCGACGAGCCTGGCCCTGGCGGCCTCCGGAGTTATGGTCATCGGCGACCACCACCCTCCGAGCCTCACCCTAGGCCCGGGGCCGTGGCCCAGGCCCCATCGCCCGGGGTGATTACCCGGACGACCTCATCCGGGCCACCTCGTACAGCGCGATCCCGGCGGCGACGCCCGCGTTCAGCGACTCGGAGGGACCGGGCATCGGGATCCGGGCCAGCACGTCGCACCGCTGCGCCACCAGCCGCGACAGCCCGCGCCCCTCGGAGCCGACCACGAGCACCAGCGGCCCGTCGGCCAGGTCGACGGCGCTGATGGCGGCGTCGCCGTCCGCGGCCAGGCCGACCGCGAACAGGCCTGCCTCCTGGTAGGAGGTCAGCGTCGCGGCCAGGTTGCTGGCCTGGGCGACCGGCACCCGGGCCAGCGCGCCCGCGGACGCCTTCCAGGCCCCGGCGGTCACCCCCGCGGACCGGCGCGCCGGGACCAGCACGCCATGCCCGCCGAACGCGGCCACCGAGCGGGCCACCGCGCCCAGGTTCCGCGGGTCGGTGACCCCGTCCAGCGCGACGATCAGCGCCGGCTGGACCGCCTCGGCGGCCCGTTCAACCAGGTCACCGGGGTGCGCGTACTCGTAAGGCCGGACCCGGAGCGCAATCCCCTGGTGCACTGCCCCCCCGGCCAGCCGGTCCAGTTCGGCGCGCCCGGCCTCGACCACGGGTATGCGGGCGTCGGCGGCCAGCGTGACCGCCTCGCCGAGCCGCTCGTCCGAGTCCAGCCGGGGCCCGATGTGCAGGGCCGTCGCGGGCACGCCCGCGCGCAGCGATTCGAGCACTGCGTTTCTCCCGGCGACCACCTCGGTGACGCGTCCAGATCTCTTGGATTTATTTCCATAACGGTCCGCCTCGCCCCGGCTTGGAGCGGGCGCGCCGGTCTCGTTACGGGCAGTTGCAGGAGAGGACGCGGTGCCGGCCCGCCGCTGCGCGGGATGCCCGGGCCGCAGGTGCGCGGGCGGCGTGGGGCCCTTGCCTTCGAGGCGGCGCTTGCCGTAGCCGCCGGTGCCCGGGCGGGGCTTGCCCGACTTGGTGCGCCCGCCGGCACCAGGCCGCCGCGCCTGGCCTCCGCTCACCGGCGCAGCTCCCATCTCGGGCCCCGCGCGGTGTCCTCGACGCTGATCCCGGCGTCCACCAGGCCGGCCCGGATCGCGTCCGCCTCGGCGTAGTCCTTGCGCTCACGGGCCGCCTGGCGCTGCCGCAGCGCGACCGCGACCAGCGCATCGACCACCGGGCGCAGTCCGTCGTCGCCGCCCGGGCCGGACCAGTGCCCGTCCAGCGGGTCCAGGCCGAGCACGGCCATCATGCCGCGGATCGCGGCCGCCTGCTTGGCTGCGCCGGCCAGGTCCCCGGCCGCGAGCGCGCTGTTGCCCTCGGTCACCGTCTCGTGCACGACCGCGAGGGCCTGCGGCACCGCGAGGTCGTCGTCCAGCGCGGCCGCGAACCCGGCGGGCAGCGCGGCAATGCTGGGCGCGGCGGCGGGCGCCGCGGAGCCGGCCGGCCCCGCCTCGGCGGCCCGGGTCACGAAGCCCTCGATCCGCCGGTACGCCGCGGCGGCCTCGGCCAGCGCGTCCGGCGAGTACTCCATCTCCGACCGGTAGTGCGCCTGGCCCAGGTAGTACCGCAACTCCGCCGGGCGGTGCCGGGTGATCATCACCTCGACCAGCAGCGAGTTGCCCAGCGACTTGCTCATCTTCTCGCCGGCCACGCCGAGCAGCCCGTTGTGCACCCAGTAGCGGGCAAATCCGTCCCCGGCCGCGCGGGACTGGGCGATCTCGTTCTCGTGGTGCGGGAAGATCAGGTCCATCCCGCCGCCGTGGATGTCGAAGGTGCTGCCGAGGTACCAGGTGGACATCGCGGAGCATTCGAGGTGCCAGCCCGGGCGGCCCGGACCCCACGGCGTCTCCCAGGAGGGCTCGCCCGGCTTGGCCGCCTTCCACAGCGCGAAGTCACGCGGGTCGCGCTTGGCGCCCTCGTCGATGTCCTCGGCCGGGCGCATGTGATCAAGCCGCTGGCCGGACAACTCGCCGTAGTGGGGGTAGGACAGCACGTCAAAGTAGACCCCGCCGTCGGCCACGTAGGCGTGGCCGGTGTCGATCAGGCGGCGCATCAGCATGATCATCTGGGGCACGTGCCCGGTGGCCCGGGGCTCGATGTCCGGCGGCAGGCAGCCGAGCGCGTCGTACGCGCGGTTGAACGCGCGCTGGTTCCGCTCGGACACCGCCCACCAGGGGACGCCCTCGCCGTGGGCGACCTTGAGGATCTTGTCGTCGATGTCGGTCACGTTCCGGCAGAACGTCACCTGGTACCCGCTCGCGCCCAGCCAGCGGACCAGGATGTCGAAGTTGACGCCGGACCTGATGTGGCCGATGTGCGGCGGCGCCTGCACGGTGGCCCCGCACAGGTACACCGACGCCTTCCCCGGGGTGAGGGGGGTGAACTCGCGCACCGCGCGAGCGGCCGTGTCGTGGAGGCGAAGCGTCATGGAGCAAGGCTACGGGACACCGGGACCAGCCTGCGGGCTCCGGCCAGCCGGGCCGGCCGCGGCTGGTGAGCCGGCCCGCCTGCGGCCGGCCGGCCGACCCCGTGACGCGGGCCGCCCCAGGGGGAGTAGGGTCCGGAGCGTGACGGTCAAACTCGTGGTCTTGTATACGCAGCCGAGCGATCCGGAAGCCTTCGACCGGCATTACTTCGGCACCCACATGCCGCTGGTCAGCGGTATCCCCGGCCTGGAACGGACGGAAACCGGCAAGATCGGCGCGGCGGTCGACGGCGGCGAGCAAACCTACTACCGGGTCACCGAGCTGTACTTCGCCCACCAGAAAGCCCTCCAGGCCGGGTTCGCGTCGAGCGAGGGGCAGACGACCGCGGCCGACTACCAGGAGATCGCCCCGCCCGGCTCGAGGATGTTCGTCGCATCGGTGGACGGCTGAGGACGTCCAGAGCGGCGGGACGTCCGGAGCGGCCGGGATGTCCTCAGGCGCGGGCGGCCCGGGCCCAGCTCCAGGCGTACTCGGGGTCCTCGGCCCGTCGGCCGGCCGGGGCGAGCAGCAGCGGCCGGAACGTGTCGATCATCACCGCGGTCTCGTCGGTGGTTGTGCGCCCTTCGGCCAGGCCGCGGATCGCGGCCTCGACCGCGCCGGGCTGCGGTCCGTGCGTGAAGCCGGACGGATGCAGGGTGATCGACCCGAGCCCGACCCCCGAGCCCTTCCGCGCGCCGTAGTCCCCGGCGACGTAGTACATCATCTCGTCGGAGTCGACGTTGTGGTGGTTGTACGGGATCGGCACGGCCTCCGGGTCGAAATCGAGCGGTCGCGGGCAGAACGAGCAGATCACGAAGTTGGGGCCCTCGAAGGTCTGGTGCACCGGCGGCGGCGCGTGGGTGCGCTTCACGATCGGCTCGAAGTCGGCGATGTTGAACGCGTACGGGTACAGGTAGCCGTCCCAGCCCACCACGTCGAACGGGTGGAACGCGTAGCTCAGCCGGGTCAGCCCGGCCCGGTTGCGGACGATCACCGGCACGTCCTCGCCCTCGGCGGTCAGCGGCCCGTCCGGGCTGCGCAGGTCCCGCTCGCAGTAGGGCGCGTGCTCGAGGAACTGCCCGCTGGCGGACAGGTACCGGCGCGGCGGCCTGATGTGCCCGCGCGCCTCGACCACCAGCACGTGCACCGGGTCGCCGGGGACCGGAATCCAGCGGTGAATGGTCCCCCTGGGCACCACGATGTAATCGCCGTCCACGGCGTCGATCGAGCCGTACACGGACTCGAACCGGGCCGAGCCGTTACGAAGGTAAATGGCCTCGTCCCCGGTTGAATTGCGGTAAAGCTCCGAGGGCGCATCGGCGGCCGCGAACGAGATACGGACGTCGTCGTTTCCCATCAGCAGCTGCCTGCCGAGCACCATGTCCCCGCCTGCGGGCAGTTCCTGGGTCCGGAAATGCCGGGGCAGCAGGGGATGATTCGGCGCCACGGCCGAGTCAGCGGCGTCGTCGAGGCCCTCGCTTTTCACGATGGCGGTCGGCGGGTGGGCGTGGTAAAGCAGCGAGGAATCGGACGTGAACCCTTCCTCGCCCATGAGTTCCTCGGCATAGAGTCCCCCGTCGGGGCGGCGGAAGCGCACGTGCCGCTTTCGCGGAATCTCCCCAGTAACCCGGTAGTACGGCATATCGTCTCCCTTGACGCCGAAACCGTGAGGGCCGCCGCGGAGCCGGCTGGCTGGCCGCCATTCGTACCCCGGTATTCCAGCGGTAACGCCGATAGCCGTGCAGCGCCATGGCGGCAGCGCGGGCCTGGCTCCCGTTTCCTGACTATAAGCCTGCGGCGCGACGGGGCATCCTGCGAGGAAGGACGACGGGCTTGATGAGCGACCAGGCAACGGCCCGCACCCGGGCCCCGGCGGACGGCCTCCAGGCCTTGCAGCTGCTGGCGCTCGCCGCGGCCGCGGCGGGCGTGGGGCTGCTGGCGGCGGGGACGTTCGTGCTGTCGTACCCGGGCATCCACGCTGTCGCGCTGTACGCGGGCGTCCCGCCGCGGCTGGCCCGCATCTACCCGCTGATCTTCGACGCGATGCTGGTCGTGGCGTGCGCGGCCGTGTTGTCGCTGCGCGGGGCCGGGCTGCCGTCCCGCTGCTACGCCTGGGTGTCGATGCTCGGGCTGGTCGCCGTGGCTGCCGCCGCCGACACCCTGCACGCGACCGGGACCAGGCTGCCGCACAAGCCGACCGCCGCGGTGGTGGCGATCATCCCGTGGGCGCTGCTCCTGACCGGGTTCGGGCTGCTGCTGTGCATGCTGCGGCAGGCCCGGCTGCGCCAGGCGGCGGCCGAGGAGAAAGGTCTGCTGCCACCGCCCGGCCAGGCCGAGGTGCCCAGCGGGCTCGACGCCCTGTTCGGCCCGAAGGTGCTCCCCGCCGTGAACGGGTCCCCCGCGTCGCCGGAGTCTTCGGTCGCGCCGGAGGCCACCGGGGCCGGGGAGCCCCGCGCTCCGCAGGCTCCCGCGCCGCCGGAGCCTTCCGGCGGTGCGGACTCTCCCGCTGAGGCCACGGGCGCCGGCACCGCGCAGGAGTCCCCCGGGGCCAAGGAATCCGCGGCTCAGGCCCCAGGCGCCGGCGCGCCCGTCACGGCGGCCGGCCCCGCGGTGGATCTCGCGATCGACACCGAGCCGGACCAGGATGATCCGGCCAGCGACGAGGGCTCCGCGTGGACCCGCGAGCAGCAGGCCGCCGGGGCCAACGGCGACGCGCCGTCCGCGTTCCGTCCCGCGCCGATGATCGCCCCGGACGAGGCCGCCACCAGCGAGCCGGAAGGCGGGCCCGAGCCCGGGGCCGACCCGGCGCCCGCGCTCGCGGCGGCCGCAGTTCGACCGGACGCGGAGTCCGCCGGTCCTGCCTGACGCGTGACCGGCCCGGGCCAGACCCGGAAACCAGCCAGGGCCCGGCCGGCCAGACCCCGGCTACCCGCCCCGGCCGCGGACGGCCAGCCGTATTTGACCGCGATCCCGGCTGCTGCACCTTGACAGCGATGCCGGTCGCTGTACCCTTGTCTTATGGATATAGATAAAGGGATCAGCGCCGGGGAGGCCCGGAGCGGCGGCGGGGCTCCGCCGGGCGCTGGCGGCGGGGATGGGAGGACGGCCCCGTCCGGGCGGGCCGCGTCGCCGATCGAGTTCCGGCTGGATGCGGCCTCCGGGGTACCGACCTACCTGCAGCTTGTGCACCAGGTCGAGCACGCACTGCGGCTGGGCTACCTCAAGCCGGGCGACCAGCTGCCGAAGGTCAGGGACGTGGTCGCCGCGCTGGCGATCAACCCGAACACGGTGCTGAAGGCCTACAAGGAGCTGGAGACCAAGGGCCTGGCGGTCGGCCGGCCCGGCCAGGGCACCTTCGTCCAGGCCACGCTGAGCCAGGTTGCGCTCCCGGAGCTGACGGAGCTTCGCCGCTCCCTGTCGGGCTGGCTGACCGCCGCGGACGGGGCCGGGCTGGACGAGGACGGGATCGTGGCGCTGTTCACCAGTGCGCTGCGGGATTTCTATGAGCGCCGCCGCGGGCCGCGCGCCCGCGGCGGCGCGGCGAGCAGCGAGACGGAGGGCGTCGCATGAACGTCATCGAGGCCAGCGGCCTGGGCAAGCGCTACGGCGGCACCTGGGCGCTTCGCGAGTGCACGCTGGCGATCCCGGCTGGGCACGTGGCCGCGCTGGTCGGCCCGAACGGCGCGGGCAAGACCACGCTGCTGAACCTGGCGGTCGGCCTGGCGGCGCCGTCGGCGGGCGCCGTGACCGTGCTCGGCGGCCGGCCGCCCGGGTCGCCGGCCGCGCTGGACGGCATCGCGTTCGTCGCTCAGGACACGCCGGTGTACAAGAACTTGTCGGTCGCGGACATGCTGCACCTGACCCGCAACCTGAACCGGCGTTTCGACCAGGCCTACGCGGAAACCCGGCTGAGCGAGCTGGGCATCCCTCTCAGGCGGAAGGCGGGCAGGCTGTCCGGTGGCCAGCAGGCGCAGCTCGCGCTGACCCTGGCGCTGGCCCGGCGGCCGTGGCTGCTGGTGCTGGACGAGCCGGTGGCGATGCTGGACCCGGTGGCCCGGCACGACTTCATGGCTTTGGTGCTGACGGCGATGGTCGACGACGGCGTGTCGGTGGTGCTGTCCTCGCACGTGCTGGCCGAGCTCGAGCGGGTGGCCGACTACCTCATCCTGATGTCGCGGGGCCGGGTGCAGGTGGCCGGCGAGGTCGATGACCTGCTCGCCAGCCACCGCGTGCTGACCGGCCCGGCCGACGAGGCCGACCGGTACGCGCAGTGGCCAGTGGTCCACGCCAGCCGGGCCCAGGCCCAGGTCCACCTGCTGGTCCGGGCCGCCGCGGACGACCCGGTCCCGCCGGGGTGGGAGGCGCACCCGGTCGGCCTGGAAGAACTCACGCTGGCCTACCTGCGCGAGCCCGGCGCCGCGGCGCTGCCCGGCCCGGTTCGCGGTCGTGCTCTGCCGCTTGAGACGGGCGAGCCGTCGGAGGTGACGAAATGACCACGCTGACCGTACCCGCCCGTCCGGCCCAGGACGCCGACCTGCGGCCGGTGCCCTGGCGGCGGATGGCCTGGGTCACCTGGCGCCAGCACCGCCTCGCCCTGGCCGGCACGGCCACGCTGCTCGGCGCGCTGGCCGCATGGCTGTGGCTCACCGGCCTCCAGCTCCACCACGCCTACGCCGCCGCGACCGCCTGCCACCCGGCCAGCTCAATCGCCTGCATTCACCTGATCAACAGCTTCAACGCCATGGACGACTTTCTGGCGAACGGCGGCATACTGCAGGCGGTGCCGGTGCTGATCGGGGCGTTCGTCGGCGCGCCGGTGCTGGCCCGGGAGCTGGAAACCGGCACCTTCCGGTACGCCTGGACCCAGGGCCTCGGCCGGTGGCGCTGGACGCTGGCCAAGCTGGTGCTGCTCGCGGTCGCGGTGACCGCCGCCGCCGAGGCCTTCAGCGTGCTGGTGTCCTGGTACTTCCAGCCGTACTTCGCCGCGGGCAACCAGAACGTGTCCCTTTCCGAGATGAGCCCGTTCTTTCCCGGCCTGTTCGACCTGCGCGGGGTCGCGTTCGCCGCCTGGACGCTGGCCGCCTTCGCGATCGGCGCCCTGGCCGGCATGCTCACCCGCCGGGTCGTCCCCGCGATCGCCGCCACTCTGGCCGTCTACGCCGGGCTCGCCTTCGCCGTCGCGGGGTTCCTGCGCCAGCACTACCTGACCCCGCTGGTCACCAGCAACCCGAACGTGCCCGTCTCCGCGTGGATCATGAGCCAGTGGTGGACCAGGGGCGGCAAGTTCGCGTTCGCCGGCTGGCCTCCCGCCAACATCCTCCAGCGGTTCTGCCCAGCGGGCCCTTCGGGCCCGGTGGGGCCGGGCGGCATGCCGAAGGCGGCAGGCATCGCGGAGTGCCTCGCCCAGCACGGGGGGTACACGCAGTGGACCAGCTACCATCCGGCCAGCCAGTTCTGGGCGTTCCAGTGGATCGAGGCCGGCTGGCTGCTCGCGCTGTCGGTGCTGCTCATCGCCGTGACCGTCTGGCTGGTCCGCCGCCGGGCGGCCTGAGCCGCCTGGCCGCCCTCGGTCAGGAGTCGCCGCTGGCGTCACCGTCGCATGCTCGCGGCACGACCGTCGGTGCTGCCGTGGCCGACCGGGTCGCCGGCATTGGGGGTGGCACGGGGGGTGGCTCGGGGTGGCGGCATCTTGGCGGGAGCTGGGCGAGTCACGAGGGATCTGCGGCGCCGCAGCAGCCGCTCCCAGATCGCCAGCCGGCGGCGGCCGGCGCGGGCGAGCCGTGATTTCTCCGCGCGCGCGATCAGGTCGCGGCTTCGCTCCCGGGAGTTGAACCCGTGGATCGTTGGGTGCATGGCTTAAACCCCCCTCGTTTCACATCTGAGCGGCTGCTGTAGTGCTGAGCGCCCGACCCAGCCACCCGTCAACGGCGGCGGGCGGCGAAGACGGACAGGGATCCGGCCCGGTAGGTGTTGCCGACGTAGACGACGCCGGTGCGCGGGTTGACGGCCATGCCTTGGGGCCGGAACCGACCGCCTGGTTGCGGCCGGCCCGGCAGCCTGCGGTGATCTCGGCGTTGCACCGTGATCCGTCCAGGACGGTGACCGAGGCGCTGTTGAAGTCGGTTACGTACAACGTGTCGGTGCGGGTGTCCGCCACGATGAATGTCGGCGAGATGCCGGTGGCCGCGACCGGGAACGGCCCGCCGCAGCCGTTGGTGTCGGTGCCGTTGCAGGTGGCGGTGTTGATGACCGACACGGTGCCGGGAGAGTCGCCAAAGTCGTTGTTGGTCACGTACACGGTGTGGGTACGGTCGTTGACGGCGACCGCTTTCGGGACGAGCCCGACCTTAATGGTGGCCGCCAGGTGCCCGCAGCCGGTGTGGGTGGTGCTGTTGCAGGTCGCTCCGTTGATCACCGATACGGTGTCGCCCTTGACCCCGGTCCCCGAGTTCGGGCCGTAGACGGTATCGGTCGCGGTGCTGACGGCTATGACGAATGTGCCCGCGCCGACCCTGACGGCCGCCGGGACCTGCCCGCAGCCGGAGGTGTCGGCGGCATTGCAGGTCGCGGCGTTGATGACGGCAACCCTGTTCCCGGTCAGGCCGTAGGAGGCGTACACGGTGTGAGTGGCGGGATTGAACACCGGCGGGCTCGGGAAGGCGCCGATCTTGACCATCGGCGGGTGCTGCGCGCAGCCGGAGGTGACGCCGGCGTTGCAGGTCGCGGTGTTGATCACCATGACGGTGCCGGCCGGCGCCTCGTCCGCGGCGTAGAGCGTGTGGGTCGCCTCATCGATCGCCCCGACGTTGGCCTGCGGGTCCGGCACCGGGATCGTCGCGACCGGGCTGCACCCGGACAGGACCCTCGCGTTGCAGGTCGCGCCGTTGATCACGTCGATCTGCGGCTTGCTGAGGTTGCCGGCGTAGATGGTGTTCGTGGCCGGATCCGCCGACATCAGGAACTCGCCTTCGGGGGCGGCCGGCGCCTCGGCGCGGCAGCCGGAGGTATTGACGGCGCTGCAGCGCCCGATGCCGGTGACCGACAGCATGTTCGGGCCGCCGGGGCCGACGACGTATGCGGTACCGGTGCCGGGGACGATCGCGAAGGCGCCCGGGCCCGACACGAACCCCGGATTCTGCACGGGGGCGGCCTGCTCGTTCGGCGGCCGGGTGCCGCAGCCAGAGGTCATCGCGGCCCCGCAGGTGCGGGTGTCGATCGCCGACAGCGTGTCATCGCCCGCGTTGACGGCGAACACGGTGTGCAGCGCCCGGTCGACGGCTACGAAGGCCGCCCCCATACCGGTGGGCACGGCAGGCGGGATGCGGCGGCAGCCCGAGGTGATCTTCCCGTTGCACCGGGCGCCGTCGATCACCGACACCGACCCGTCGACAGCTTCATTGGCGAAGTTGGCGGTGTAGACGGTATCGCTGGCCTGGTCGACGGCTACCCCGAACGGGGCGACGCCCACCGTGACGGTGGCCACGACCCGGCAGCCGCGGCCGGTGTGCCCGTTGCACGCCGCTCCGTTGATGACCGACACGGTGTCACCGGTCGAGGGGTCCGCGGTGCCGCTGTTCGCCGTGTACACGGTGTCGGTGGCCAGGTCTACGTCGACCCAGTCCGGCCCGGCCTTGACCCGGACCGTTCGGGCGGGCCGTCCGCACCCTCGAGTGGTCCTGGCGTTGCACTCGGCCACGTTGATCACTGATACGCTCCCGCCGACCAGGTTGGCCACGTACAAGGTGCGCGTCACGGGGTTGACGACCGCGGCGACCGGGAGCTGCCCGACCTTGACCGTGGCTACCGGCCGGGCACAGCCGCTGGTCACCTGCGCGTTGCACCGGGCACCGTTCAGCACCGAGAGCGTGTTGCTGATCCCGTTCACTACGTAAACGGTGTCGGTCCGGGGATCGATCGCGGCCGCCAGCGGGCTGATGCCCACCCGGGCCCGGGCCACCACCCGGCAGCCCGACAGCACCTTCACGTTGCACCTCGCGGTGCTGATCACGTCCACCACGTGACCGGGCGTCGCGCAAGTCCTGTTCGTGCACTGGATCGGGACGTAGACCGTGTGCGTCCGGGGGTTCGCGACCGGGACCCCCGGGCTGCCGCCCAGCACGACGAATCCGCGCCCGCGGCCAACCCCGGCCGTCGCGCCGGCGAGAGGCTCCGGCGCGGCCTGCCCCGCGCCGGCCGGGCGGGCGGATGCGCGTAGCAGCGCCCCGAACCGCGGCGCCAGCGCCGTACGCGCGATCAGTGCCCCCGGTCCGGCCGCAGCCGTACCCCGAGCCGTCACGACCGAGCCAGAAGCGGCTGGGCCGCTCGCCGTCACCAAGGACAGCGCCAGGGAGCCGGCCACAGCCAGCGCTGCGATCAGCCGGGGACCCGGCCGCCGGCGATATGACCGGCATGATCTGCCGGTGTTGTCGCTCCGAGGATTGTCCGTGGTCAGCCCCGTCGGATGCCTTTTGATCGGCCGCGCCCGCAGCGCCTTGGTCATGTACCGCCCCCCATGTCGGTTCGCGGTCCCGATGGTGGCGCGGCGGCCTTACAGAAACCTGACAGTCCCGGCCGGTACTTCGGCTGGTGAGGCAGCTGCGTCAGCGAGATCGACAGCCGGGAACGATGGTCCCGGCCCGAGCGACCGGATCAGCGGACCCAGAGCTGGTCGATGAGCAGGTCCCAGTAGGGGTGGAACTGGTAGTTGCCCACGTGTGTGGACAGGACGGTCAAGTCGAGCGGGTTGTAAAGGGAAACCCACGGCGCCTCGTCGGCGAGCTCACGGTCGATGACCGCCCAGCCACGTGCCGCGGCGGCGGGGTCGCCTGGCTCGAGCGTCAGCGCCTGCCCGGCCTGAGCGTCGATCCGCGGATCGCAGAACTCCGCGGTGTTGATGTTGACCGGGTTGCCCGGGAAGAACGAGCCGCAGGACAGCAGCTGCTCGATGAAGTCCGATGGCGCGGGATAGTCCTGGCTCCAGCTGAAGAACCCGGCTTGCACCCGGTCGCGGGAATCGCCCAGGACGCTGTAGTACGCCGAGCCGACCACTCGCAGCGAGGCCCGGTACCCGAGCTGATTGAGGACGGACACCACGTACCGGGCGGTCGCCGGGGTGGGGAACCCGTCCTGGTGGCCGTACAGCACGGTCACCCGGTCGCCGAGCGTCCCGGACGCCCGCACCAGCTGCTCGGCCCGCGCGAAATCGGGCGCCGTCCACGCGCCGCCCGGGCCCGGCTGGATCGTGTACGGGCAGTACGGGTGGTAGCCGGACATGGTCGGCGGCAGGACCTGGCAGGTGGCCTGGGCCGTGAGCGATCCGCCGTTGAGCGCGATCACCCTGTTCCTGTCGATGGCATCGTTGACCGCCTGCCGCGCGGCCAGCTTGTCGAACGGCGCGACGCGGGTGTTCAACGTGAGCGCGATCGTGGCCGTGAGCGGGCCGCTGTGCACTTGGCTGGTGTAGCGCGTCTCGAGCTGGCCGATGCTGCCGGGCGGGGGAGACAGCACCACGCTGGCCTGGCCGCGCTCGACATCTGCGACGGCCTGGCCCGGTGCGACGTCCAGCCGCAGGACGATCCGGTCCGGGTAGCCGCCGGGCTGCGCTTGCGGTGACCACTCGCGGAACCGCGGGTTCCGGACCAGGGTCCAGGTGTGCCCCGGCACCAGGGAGCTCGTCAGGTACGGGCCGGTGGCGGGCAGTTGTCCGGCGCTGATCATGTGGTCGGGCGTGCCGTCCGGGACCGCGTAAGCCCACGGGAACGCCAGCTTGTAGAGGAACTCGGGGTCGGGTGCGGTGAGGTGGAAGGAGATCGTACCGGCGGCGTCGTCGGTGGTGATCCCGCGCGTGAGATCGCAGGGATCAGGACGGCGTTCGCACTGGGCGGCCCCGACGATCCCGGTGTACCAGTACGGAATGGAGGGATTTAGCCGCCTGTCGATCACGACGACCCGCTCGATGGCGCGGCGGAAGTCCTCCGGCCGCACCAGCGCCCCGGTGGAGTACCTGATGCCGGAACGGAGCCGGAACGTGTAGGTCCGGCCGCCGTCGGTCGGCCGGGGCAGCGCGGTCGCGAGGTCGGGCACGAGCTCATCGCCGGCCAGGCCGGTGACCCGGCGATAGCCGACGAGCCCATCGTTGGTCAGGCTCAGCATCTGCCACGTTTCGAGGTCATACGTGACGGCGGGGTCGGTCGGTGGCAAGGAGTGGTTCGGGGGCAGCGGCGGACCGATGACGGTAAGCGTGCCGCCGCGGTGGCTGGCGAGCGACGGGAGCACCGTGGCCCAGACGCGGGTTCCGGCGGCGGCGAGGTTCGTCGGTTCGTTCCCGACCCGGATGAGCCGTGTGGTGCCGGTCCTCGGGTCGATCCTGGTTACCGTGCCGCTCAGGCTGTCCGCCACCCAGACGGCGCCGCCGGCGTACGCGACGCCCGCCGGCGCCCCGCCCACCTTGATCGTGTGTACCTGGCCGGTCCTCGGGTCGAAGCTCGATACGGTGCCGCCTGTGTCGGCGATCCAGACGCGGCCCGCGCCGACGGCCAGGCCGGCTGGGCTGCCTGCGATGGCGACGGCCCGCGACGGCCGGTTGTCAGCCGGATCGATGCCCAGCAGCTCCCCGGCGTCCTGGCTGATCACCCAGACCGCGCCGTCGCCGGTAGCGACGGCGGTCGGCGTGCTGGCCAGGGGAATGGTGGCCACTTGGCCGGTGGCCGCGTTGATCCGGGACAGCGTGTCGTCGGTCACGTTGGCGACCCAGACCGACCCGTAGCCGAACGCGATCGCGTGCGGGCCGGTCCCGACCTCGATGGGCGCCCCCACCTGCCGTCCGGCGCCCGGATTGACCTCCGAGACGGTGCCGTCGAGCTCGTTGGCCACCCAGACCAGGCCATCGCCGACCGTCACCCCGGCCGGCCCGTGGCCGACCAGGATGGAGTCGGTGACCCGACCGGCCGGGTCGGCCCGGAGCAGGAGGTCGTCCGCGCTATCGGTGATCCAGACGGCGCCGGCTCCGTAGGCGACCCCATTCGGCCGCCCGACTCCGGTCACGACCGCGCTGAGGTCGCCCCGGGTGCCATCGATCACGCCTACCGTATTCGGGCCCGCGGCGAGCTGGGCGGACCCGCGGGTCGCCCCGGCCACCATCACCGCGATGACCACGGCCAGCGCCCCGACCACGGCTAGCAGCCGCTTCCTGCGCCCTGCGCCGGCGGCAGGAGGCGGCCCCGCCGGTGGCGCCGGCGCGGATGCCGGAGCCGTCGCTGCCTGGCCGGGCAAGTCGAGCGACGCGTCCTGCTGCAGGATCGCGCGCTCGACTCGCTGCAGGGCCGGGCCCGGCTCCAGGCCGAGCTCCTCGACCAGCTTGCGGCGCGATGCCTGGTAAGCCTCCAGCGCTTCGGCCTGCCGGCCGCACCGGTACAGCGCGATCATCAGCTGCCCCTGCAGGCGCTCACGCAGCGGGTGCGCGGCTACCAGCGCCTCCAGCTCGCCCACGACGTCGGCGTGACGGCCCAGGGCGAGGTCTGACTCGATACGGTCCTCGGTGGCGCTGAGCTTCAGCTCCTCGAGCCGGAAGGCTTCGATCCGCGGGCCTGGCCCGTCGGCCAGGTCGGCCAGCGCCGGCCCGCGCCAGAGCTTCAGCGCCGCCCGAAGCCTGGCGGCCGCCTGGTCGGGTGCGTTCCGGGTCAGCGCGGCCCGGCCCTGCTCGACGAGCCGCTCGAACCTGCGCGCATCCAGCTGCCCTTCCTCGACCAGCAGGCTGTAGGCACCCGGCCGGGTGATCAGGACGGATCCGTTGGCGTACGGGCCAAGCGCCTTGCGCAGCCGCGAGACATACACATCGAGGCTGCCCTGCGCACCGGGCGGAGGCTGCTCGCCCCACAGCTCGTGGGCCAGCACGTCGCGCGGGACGGACTGGTTCGCCCGGAGCAGCAAGATGACCAGCAGGATACGGAGCTTCGGGCCGCCGATTTCGATCACGCGGCCATCGGCGCTGACTTCGAGCGGCCCGAGAATCCGGTAGTCAATCATGCCGCCGCCTCCCCCCGGTGACAGTGAAGCACGGCCAGGCTGATTGCGCACCTGACCTGGCCCTTCGGCGAAGGCGGGCACCGCGTCGCCCACCACCCCTTAGGGCGCGAGCACGACGGCCTGTCATGGCTGCGTCCCCGACCGGGCCTGTCCCGCCGGCGGGTCCCGTTAGCTCACCGTCCACGTGGTGGGCTCCGCCGGCGTGTAGGAGCACAAGGTTCCCATCCGCAGGGCGCCGCGCAGGTGCACGGCCAGCTCCGGGTGGACGCGTTCGATCTTGGACAGGGCATCGCGCACCCGGGCGCTGACGGTCTTGCGCGCCCGCTCGGTCTCGTCGCCGAGCCTCCGGTCCCGGCCGCCCAGCCCGGCGGCGGCGGCCAGCTCGCGGACCAGGGCGTCGCGTTCGGAACGCAGCTTCTCGGCCTGCCCGGCGCGGCCCGCGGCGTCGGCGTCGTCGATCTGCCGGGCCAGGTCATCCAGCCGCGACTTGTAGGCCGCCTTGGCCTGCCCGTCGAGCACCGGGTCGGCGCCCAGGCGCGGCAGCTCGTGCCCGACCAGGGTCAGGACGTGCACGTCGGCTCCGCGCGCGCCGATGAGAACCGCGAGGTCATCGAGGCCTTTCGAGTCCGGGACCTGGACCTGCCGGCCGTGAAAGGAGAGCGTTCGCACGCCGTCCGCCAGACGGAACTCGTTCGCCGGCGGCGCGGGCGGCGTGGCCTGGAGCCCGGCCAGCGCCTGCTCCGACAGGCGGGCCCAGCCGGCGGCACCAAGTCGTTCGTGCATGGCCAGGGCCGCCCGGAAGTGCGCTTCGGCGGCGGTGATGTCCCCCAGCGAGGCGGCCAGCGCGCCGAGGTGATGGTCGACGGCCGCGTGATACGACGCGCAGCCGCCGATGACCACGTGGGTCCCGGCGTAGGGGCGAAGCTGCTCATAGGCCCAGGTCCGCTGGGGGTCGCTGCCGGCGGCCGCGAACACCACGGCGGCCACCGCGATCCCCTCGAGCCCGGTCCACCTGGTCACGTCCAGCACGCTGAAGTCGCCGAGCGCCGCGGCGGCCTCGCCGACCTGCCCGCGGACCGCGGGTGCCCAGGCTTTGAACAGCGGAAACATCGGCCAGAGCGGATCGTCGGCGTACATGTACATTTCTTCTGGCTCGGGCACGCCGAGGGCGACCATCGCCCAGCGGGAGGTGCAGAAGCACCCCCCGGCGTCCTGCTCGCCGATGGCCAGCCCGAGCTCCAGCGCCTGCTCGCCGAGCCGTGCGGCCTCCTCGGCCCGACCGGCCAGCTGGGCGAACGTCGCCTGCCGGGTCAGCGCCCCCCAGCGGCCGCGGGCGTGACCCAGCCGCCCGGCCAGGGTGATGTAGGTGTGCAGCTCGTCCCGGCCGGCCGGGTCCCCGAGCTCCAGCAGGGCCGCGGCGCGCAGCAGGTGGGCCTCGGCCACCAGGTCGTCGTCGCCGCAGGCCCGGGCCGCGTCGAGCATCTCGGCGATCACGGGGAGCCGGGCGGCGGCGGAGCCCGGTATCCACATGACGTCGTGCTGGGCGAGCTTCGCGGTGGCCAGCGCGCTGGGGTCGTCCGCGGCCGTGGCCAGCTCCACGGCGCGGCGCGCGGTCTCGGCGACCTCCGGACCGGGCAGGCTGTCCGATCCGTGGCGGATCACGCGCGCCAGCGCCGCCTGTACCCGGGATCGCAGGCCCAGCGCGGCGCCGGCCGCCTCCAGCCGCTGCGAGGCTTCGCTGAGAAGGCCGAGGAGGTCGGTGTTCTGCGCGCCCGACCGGTGCCCGAGCGCCTGCACGCCCAGCGCCGCCAGCGCGAGCCCGGCCGCATCCCCGGCGCCGCGGCTGGCGTCGGCGGCCTCGAGGAAACGCTGCCTGGCCTGGCCGGGCTGGCCCGCCCGGTCGTACGAGGCGCCGAGCTCCATCAGGATCTCGGTGCGCCCGCTGGCCGGGCCGTGGGCCGCCTCGGCCAGCCGCAGGGCCCGCAGGTAGTGGGCGCAGGCATCTTCGTGCCCGAGGCGCGCGGTGGCCTCCCGGGCCGCGAGCAGCGAGTACTTCAGGGCGTCCGGCTGGGCCTGCGGGCCCGCGGCCAGCAGATGCGCCGCGACCCGGGCTGCGGGGCCCGACCGGGCCTGCAGCGCCCGGCCGACCGACAGGTTGATCTCGGTCCTGGCCTGCGCGCTGAGGCCGTCCAGGATGGCTTCGCGGTACAGGTCGTGGGTGAACCGCGGCTCGGCGGTGCCGACGATGACGCCGGCGCGGCGGGCCTCGTCCAGCAGGCCCGGCGCCGCATCCTGGCCGGCCGCCGCGGCGCCCGGTGTCAGCAGGCTGAGATCGATGTCGCGCCCGGCGACGGCCGCCCGCTCCAGCAGCCGGACGCAATCGGTGGAGAGCCGGGCCAGCCTGCGCCGCAGGGCCTCGGTGACGCTGGCCGGGAGCTGGGTGGGCTCGTCCCATGAGCCCTGCGCGACCAGCAGCCGGGTCAGCTCGCGGACGAGGAACGGGTTGCCGCCGCTGCGCTGCCATAGCTCGGCAGCCACCTGGGATGACGGCCTCGGCACGGCCATCGCCTCGGCAAGCTCCCTGGCCATCGCCTCGACCTCGGCGGGCGCGAGACCGGGCAGGGCTAGCTGCTGCGCCGCGCCGGCGAGCTCGCACAGTTCCGGGGACGCCTCGGCGTCCCGGTAGGCCCCGAGCAGCAGCACGGCGTCCGCGGCGAGGGCGCGGGCCAGGAATCTCAGCAGCCGCAGCGACGGCTCGTCCGCCCAGTGCAGGTCGTCGAGGACCACCAGCACCGGCTGGCGGGCGGCCAGGCCGGTCAGGCACCGGGACACCGCTTCGAACATGCGGAACTGCGCGTCGGCCGCGGCGGCGGCGCTCATCGGCCCGGCCGGCCCGGAGGCGGGCTGCACCAGCCAGCCCGCCTCGCCGAGTTCGGCCACGGACAGGCCGCTGGCCCGCAGGACCTGTGCCCATGGCCAGTACGGCGGCGCCCCGTCGCCCTCCCAGCAGAACCCGCGCAGAACGAGGGGAGCCGGCCCGGCCCGCTCGATCAGCGCGGCCAGCATCGCCGTCTTGCCGATGCCGGCCTCGCCGCTGATCATCAGGAACTGCCCGGAACCGCTGACGGCGTCGCCGAGCACCGCGCCCGCGGCGGCCAGGGCCAGCTCCCGCCCGAGGAGCCGACCGGCTGGACTCATGGGCTCCATCATGGCTGCTCAGGGCCGCAGCTCCAACACCAGGTTCATCGGGGCCGGGACGTCCAGCCTGCGGACGCGGCCGAACCCGGCTTCGGCGGCCAGGGCCCGCAGGCGTTTCTCGCCCGCCTGCGCGCCCAGCGGCTCCGAGGAGGTGGCCGTCTTCTGGGATACCGCGTTCGGCGTGCAGGCGAGCGTGGAGACGGCGTAGAACATGCGCCCGCTCGGGTTGAGGTTGTCCTGGACGTCGTCGGCACCCAGCGGTTCGAACAGGAGTACCGCTCCGCCCGCCGCGACGGCTTCCCGGGCCCGCCGCAGCGCGCCGCGCGGGTCGCCGAGGTCGTGCAGGGAGTCAAAGAAGGTGATCAGGTCGTAGCCCCGGACGGGCAGGTCGGTCGCGGCCGCGACCTCGAACCGCGCGTTGCCGGCGCTGCCGCGGGCCGCCTCGGCGCGGGAGTGGGCGACCGAGGCGTCGTGGTAGTCGACGCCGAGGACCTGCGCCGCGGGGTACAGCCGGGCGATGGCCAGGGTCGGCGTGCCGTACCCGCAGCCGACGTCCGCGACCGAGCCGCCCGCGGCGAGCGCCGCGGCCACGCCGGTCATCTCACTGATGGCGGCCTCGATCAGCTCGGCGGGCAGCGCAACCCTGGTGAAGGCGTCCGTGCCGTGCCAGTGGCCGGCCGTGCGCTGATGCCAGCCGAAGCCCTGCCCGGTACGGAAGGCCTCGCTGAACGCGTCGAAGCCCTCGCCCATCGAGGACAGCATGGTGGCGGCGGCGTCGACGAGCGGTCCCCCGGGGCCGTAACAGATGGCCGCGGCGACCGCGTCCGGCAGCGTGAAGGTCTCGTCCATCGCGTCGTAGTCCAGGTAGCCGCCCGCCGCCTGGGCCCGCAGCCATTCCCGCACCAGCGACCGGTCCACGCTGACCTTCGCGGCCACGTCGGCGGTGGTGAGCGGGCCGGCCCCGGCCAGCGCCGCCCACAGCCCGCTGCGGGTGCCGAGCGAGGTCAGCAGCACGCCCAGGGCCGCGCCCAGTTCGGTCACGATCTTCCCCATCTGCGCTTCGACCGCCGCATCCAGGTCCCCCGCGCCCGGGCCGGGCTCCGCCGCCTGCGGCGGTGTCTGCTGCATCGTGCTCACGTCGCAACTCCTTCTGCCGGGCCGGGGCCGCTCCCCGGCTCCTAACCGCAGGGCGCGAGCTACCGCCTCGCGGCCGCGAGATCGCACCTCGCGCCTTACGGGTGTCAGCACGAATCAGGCAGTATCCGGAAGGAGCGTGGCCCCATGACCGCGACCAGTCCCGCCACCGAGGTGGCGTCGCTCGACGCGGTGGCGCAGGCCGACCTGGTGCGGCGCGGCGAGGTGACCCCGGCCGAGCTGACCGGATGGGCGATCGAGCGGATCGAGGCGCTCAACCCGGCCCTCAACGCGGTCATCACGCCGATGTACGACCAGGCCCTCGCCGCGGCGGCCGCCACGCCGCGGGACAGCCCGCTGGCCGGGGTCCCTTACCTGCTCAAAGACCTCATCGCCGAGGTGGCCGGCGTGCCGTTCAGCGAGGGCTCGGTGTTCCTGCGCGGTCACGTGTCGCACTTCGACAGCGAGCTTGTCCTGCGGCTGCGGCGCGCGGGGCTGGTGATCGTGGGCAAGACCAGCACGCCCGAGTTCGGGATGGTGCCCACCTGTGAGCCGGTCCGGCACGGCCCGACCCGCAACCCCTGGGATACCGCTCGGTCGACCAGCGGCTCCAGCGGCGGTTCGGCCGCGGCGGTCGCCTCCCGGATGGTGGCGATGGCGCACGGCAACGACCTCGGCGGCTCCCTTCGCTACCCGGCGTCGGCGTGCGGCCTGTTCGGGCTCAAGCCGACCAGGGGCCGCAACCCGCTCGGACCGGAGTACGGCGACGCGGTCAACGGCTGGGCTTGCGAGCACGCCGTCACCAGGACGGTGCGCGACAGCGCCGTGCTGCTGGACGCCACCGCGGGGCCCGCCCTCGGTGACCCCTACGGTCCGCCCGCGCCGGCCCGCCCGTTCGCCGGCGAGGTCGGCCGCCCCCCCGGGCGGCTGCGGATCGGCTACACCGCCGCCACTCCCGGAGGGATCCCTCCGCACCCCGACTGCCTGGCCGCGCTGGACGACGCGGTCGCGCTCTGCTCATCGCTGGGCCACGAACTGGTCGAAGCCGAGCTGCCCGGGCTGACCCCCGAGGTCGGAGCGGCGATCGGGTCGGTTTTCAACGCGGCCACGGCCTGGGTCATCGGGTACTGGATCCGCCGCCTGGGCCGCCGGCCCGCCGACGATGAGCTCGAACCGCTGACCCGGGCCTACTGGGAGATGGGCCAGCAGGTGTCGGCGTCGGATTACCTGCTGGCCATCGAGGACTGCCAGGCCTTCGCCCGCGGCGTCGCGCGCTTCCTGACCGGCATCGACGTCTGGCTCACGCCCACGATGTCGGCCCCGCCCGCGCTGATCGGCGAGATCACCTCCACCGCGCAGGAGCCGCTCCGCGCCCTGGAGCGGGGAAGCCGCACGGTCGCCTACGCCGGTGTCGTGGCCAACATCACGGGTAACCCGGCGATGTCGGTCCCGCTGTGGTGGAACCCGTCAGGCCTGCCGGTCGGCGTGCATTTCCTCGGCCGGTACGGCGACGAAGCGACGCTGCTGCGGCTGGCCGGCCAGCTGGAGGCGGCGCGCCCTTGGTCGGCGCGGGTGCCGCGGGTCACCGCGGAAGCGGGGGCCCCGGGCCCGGCCTGACGCGCGGCGGGGTGACGGCGGTAACCGCCGGCCCCGATCGCTGGTGTGTGCGCCGGCTAGCGGGTCAGGGTGAAGATGAAGTCGTACTCGGACCCGACCGGCTTGCCGGTGGCGTGGAGCAGCATGGTGCCCTTGGCGCCGGTGTACTTGCCGGTACCGCCGGTGATGGCGAGCGTGGTGTTGGTGCCGTCGTCGTAGTAGGGGCCCTGGACGGTGATGTCGCCGTGGGCCAGCAGCGTCGTCCAGGTGCATTCCCACTCGGTCTTGCCGGTCGCGACCGTGCGGATGCAGAAGCCGTTGTCCATCCCGACCTTCTTGGCGTTGGACGCGTTGTAGACCGGGTTGTGAAAGCCGAGAGTGTCACCCAGGCTGTTCTGGGGCGGGTGGAACTGCTGCACCGTGTCGGTGATCGCGTGCTCGACCACGTGGATGACCACGCGACCGTGCGAGCCGGCGGGCGAGCCGGTGCTCGCGAGGGCCGCGACGGGCGCGAGCACCAGGGCGGTCGCCGCGGCGGCGGCCGCTACGAGCTTCTTGTTCCTGGACATCCTGCCTCCATGGGAGATCGGTAAGGGCCTACGCCGATCATTTCCCGGGTCTTGCGGTTATCAAGCGGGGCGTCTCGGAGGCGGGCCGCCCGCGCGAGGCCGGGCGCGGTCAGGCCGGCGCGCCGCGGCCGGCCTGGTGGATGAGCCAGACATTGGGTTCCCAGTACTCGCCGGTGTCATGGTCCCGGTCGATGCGCACGGTGGCCAGGCCGGCCGGAAAGACGTAGTCGGCGGTCTCGGGGAACGCCATGCGGGTCCAGGATTCCCATTCCGCCACGGTGCCGGTGATGCGCAGCGAGTGCGGGATCGCTGGCCCGATCCGGGCGCCCAGGCGGGTGTGCACCCGGATCCACGGGTCGAACGGCGACCCGTCCGGGCGGGTCCACCGGGCGTAACGCTCGATGGGAATGGTGGGGTAGCGGTCCTTGTGGCTGGGGCGCACGGGCGCGATCAGGTGCCTCAGTCCCGCGTCGCGCGCGAGGCTCGTCATCGCCGCGAGCAGCACGCCGGACAGGCCCCGGGCCTGGTGGCGCGGCGGGATCTTGGCCGCCAGCGCGCTGGCCGCCGTGGGCCGGCCGCCCGCGGCCCGCAGCTCGCAGGCGCCGGCGACGGTCGCGTCGATGCCCGGGCCCAGGCCCGGGTCGGTGCCGTCCCAGGCCAGCGGGATGGTGTTTCCCTCGGCCAGGACTACCTGGTCACCGGCGTCGTACAGGACGAACTGCCACTCCGGGAAGACGTCATACAGCTGCTCCCAGTACTGATTGAGGATGTCACCGTGCAGGTTGTACTCCGGCCAGACTTCCTCGGACAGGTCGCTGATGCTGTCCCAGAGCTCGGGCCGCTCGCTGTAGCGGACAACCTGCGGGTCCACGCCGCCAGTATCCCCGCGCCCGGCGCCGCAGCGCCACGCGGCCGCCGCGCTGGCGGGCGCCGGCGGTCAGGCGGCGTACTTCATGACCATGTCGCCGACCTGCGGAAGCGCGGCCGCGATGTGCTTGGTGGCGCTGCCGCGGACGCCGCGGTAGGCCTTCGTGATCGTGGGCCGGCCGGAAGCGGCCGCGCGGGCGTCGGTCACCGAGAGCAGGGCCTGCGACACTTCCTCGCTGTGCTTGGCCAGGTAGTCGCCGAACTCCGAGCCGCCGGAGGTGCTGAAGTCGGCCCAGTACGGCTCGAGCTGGTCCACCATCTGCGGCAGCATGGACTCCACCATGTGGCGGACGTGGCCCGGCATGAAGGCGTTCACCGTCTTGTAGGCGAGCTTGACCGCGGTGCCCGAGATCCCTGATTTGCGCGAGACCTCCTGGTCGATCAGCGTGAAGCAGTCGGCGACCACCCGGGGCCTGGTGTCCGGCGCGAGCAGGATCTCCTGAAGCGTGGCTGCCATGGGTATGTAATTCTCCTTTGGCTGTGGGGCTGGCCGTTAGGATTCCGCACGCGGGCCGCGATGCGCCGTCCGTCACTAGACGGCGAGCGCGCGGCCGTGGTTTACCGCGTGAGCGGCCCGCGCCGCCCTGGGATCATGGGCTCATGCGCCGGATACCCCATCCCTACCGGAACGGCGAACTGGTCATCGTGATCGACTGCTCCGACCTGGACCGGTCGGCGCAGTTCTGGGCCGGCGTGCTCGGATACACCGCCGCCACCGCGGGTAGTGGGCGCTACCGGACCCTGATCCCGGAAGGCGGGAGCGGCGTCGAGGTCCTCCTGCAGCGCACCCGCGACGCCAAGCACGGGAAGAACCGCCTGCACCTGGACCTGCGCACCGCGGACCTGGCCGCCGAGGTGAGCAGGGTCACCGGCCTCGGCGCTACCGTGCTCACCGCCCGCCCGATCGTGGAAGATGGCTTGCGGTGGCACATCCTCGCCGACCCCGACGGCAACGAGTTCTGCGTCCTGCAGCCCATCGGCCGGCCCGCCGCGGGCTGAGCGCACCGCGCGCCCGGCGCCGCGGTCACGCCAGCCCTGAGTGCAGGCGGCGGGCGGCGAGGAGCACGCCGGTGAGGTAGCAGGCCAGCGCCAGGGCCCACAGCCCGGCCATGATCATCGAGCTGAAGTCGTGCCCGTAGTCGACGAAGCTCGCCCCGTTGAACCCGGCTCCCACGATGGCCAGCGCGCCAAGCACCGACACCACGCTGGCCAGGCGACTGCCTTGCCGCCAGGTCAGGGCGATGGCGGCCAGTGCGGCCAGCGCCAGCGCCATCCCGAACCCGGCATGGGCGGCGGCCCAGGCCGGGCCGTCGGAGATCAGCCAGGCGAGGCTGGAGGCCGAGCCGGTGAAGTAGTCGCTGGCGCCGGCGCCGGGATGCCGGCCGGGGAGGGCAACGAACCAGGTTCACCACCATGCCCAGCAGGTACTGGACCAGCAACAGCAGGCAGGCGGTGGCGTTGACCGCCAGCAGCCGGCGCGCCGGGCTGGCGCGGCCGGGCGGCGCGGTGATTCCCATCACCGGGCTCCGGCGGCGACGTGGTCCGGCCGGCCCAGCAGGTCGTGCAGCGCCGCGTCCAGGGCGGGGAAGCTGAACCGGTAGCATAGCGCGCTGTCCCGGGCCGGGGTGACGCGCTTTCCCCGCACCAGGATGTCGGTGACGGCGCCCAGGCTCATCCGGACCAGCGGGGTCCGCCAGCCAGGCACGCCGGCCGGCCGCCCGGCCGAGGGCCTGGGCGAATTCGCGGGCCCGAGCCGGCTCGGGTGCGGTCAGGTTGACCGGGTCACCCGCGGCGGGCTGCTGCAGCGCGAATGCGATGATGCCCACCTCGTCAGCGATGTGGATCCACGGGGTCCAGCTGCGGCCGGTGCCGATCCAGCCACCCAGGTGGCGGCGGAATTGCGTCACCTGGGACGCCAGGCTGTCCCGCGTGAGCACGTAACCGGTCCGCAGCAGCACGGTACGGATCCCGTGGCCCTGCGCGGCCAGCGCGGCCTCTTCGATCGCCGCGCTGTCCCGGCCCCACCAGTCGGGCCCGGCCGGGTGGGTCTCGTCGACTGGCGCGTCGCCGCGGCCCGCGTAGCCGTAGTAGCCCACCGAAGACGCCGCGATCAGCGCGCCCGGCCGGCGGCTGAGGCCGCCCAGGGCGGTGACCAGCTGCCCGAGCGCGCGTTCCCGGGCCTGGCTCTCCGCCGCGACGTCGTCCCGGCGGTGCCGGCGCCCGTCGAACAGCGGCCCGCCGGCCAGGTAGACGACAGCATCGGCCGACCCGAGATGAGCGCCGCATTCCGCGGGCAGGCTGTCGGGGCGCCAGGCCACGTAGCCGGCCGCGCCGGTGACCAGGTCCTGGGCGCGGGCGGGATCGCGGCTGAAGGCGACCACGGCATGCCCGGCGCGCATCAGCTCGCGGCACAGCGGCCGGCCGATCCGGCCGGTCGCACCGGTGACCACGATCCGCTGGGTCATCCCCGGTCCCCGTCCGGGGCCGAAGCATCGCGCAGGCGGCGCACGGCCCGGCCGGAAGCCTCGCCCGCCGGGCCGGCCGCCAGCCGGCCCTCGAATTCGTCATGCCACCGCAGCTCGGCCTCCAGCCGCAGCTCGCCGCGGCGGAACGCGGCCACGTCCAGCGGCGCCAGGACCCCCTGCCTGGTCAGCCGTTCGCGCTCCTCCGCCGTCGCCTCCAGCTGCGCCACTACCCGGCGGCGCCGGGCCGCCAGCCGCTCGCCCAGATCCGCCGGGTCGGTCCCAGCCGCGAACAGCAGCACGACCGACAGCGGGTCGGCCGACCCGAACACCACGTCGAGGGCGGCGTCCCGCTGGAGGATTAGTTCGAGACGCCCCTCCTCGGTGATCTGGTACACGGTCCGGGCCGGGCGCCGGCCCACCTGCTCCTCGCGGACCGTCTGGATCAGCCCTTCGCCATCGAGCTTGCGCAGCTCCGCGTACAGCGCCCCGCCGGTGATCCCGCCCCACACCTCGGTGTTGGTCAGCTCGGCGGTCCGGCGGATCTGGTGGCCGTGCATCGGCCCCCGCTCGGCCAGCAGGCCGAGGATCATGAGCCGACTCAGATTCATTGCAGATTAATCTGCGCATACTAATCTGCGGTTGTCAACCTGGCTCACCCTCGGCTCCGCCGGAACTGGCCCGGGAGTGAGGTAGTATGTATTACGAGTATTACGTGTCAGGAGGCGAGAATGCGGCTCAACAGCAAGGGCCAGGTAACGATCCCGGCGGCCCTCCGTGAGCGGCACGGCCTGCACGAGGGCGACGAGGTGGACGTGGTCGAGGATGGTGGCACCCTGCGCATCGTCCGGATCGAAGCGAGCCCGACCCGGGGGCAGCGGCTCGTGCGCCGGATGCGCGGCCGGGCAACGACCACCATGAACACCGACCAGCTTCTGGAGTTGCTGCGTGGCGAGTGACCCGCGAGCCCGCCTGTCTCCCGCCGGGGAGCGGCCGGTCACGCTGGTGGACTCCAGCGTCATCCTCGACATTGTGACGGAGGATCCTGCCTGGGCGGAGTGGTCGGAAGGTGCCCTCGCCCGGGCGCGGGACGACGGCATGCTGGCGATCAACCCGATCGTGTACGCCGAGGTCTCGACCGGATTCGACCGGATCGAGGATCTCGATGACGTCGTCCCCGCTGATGATTTCCGGCGCGAGGCGCTGCCGTACGAGGCGGGTTTCGTGGCGGGCAAGGCCTATCTGGCCTACCGCCGGCGGGGCGGCCAGAAGAGATCGCCGCTGCCGGACTTCTACATTGGCGCGCATGCCGCGGTCCGCGGGTATCGGCTGCTGACCCGGGACGCCTCGCGGTACCGCACTTACTTCCCGACGGTCACGCTCATCGCTCCGCCGCGACCAGCAGCGACCTGACCGGGCCGGCGAGGTACCCGCCTGATAGTTCCTACGTAGAGCCCTATGCGGTCACGGTGAGGTTAGCCATGCGCCGGAGACTAGGCTGTGCATAGTATTAACCGCTGGATTAACCGCAGAAGTTCCAAATGGCATCGATCCATTTTCGATAAGCACGGTGCCAGATTTCCCCATGCTCTGCCAGTTCAGAGCCAAGTGCCACCGGGAGTAAGTTTTTCGAGTCGTGGCCAGGATGACGAAGTACTCTGGGTCAGTTGCCGAAATCTTGAAGTCTGGCGAAGATGCCTGCCGTATCGTTTTCGACCCGACTTGCAAGGGTGGATATGGGGACCCTGCTACAAGGGTGGCCGCAGGATCCTGCTGGTCGAGGTCCACCGTGAAGACGCGGGCCGGCAAACCCCCACCGCATCCACCGGATAGTTCCGCTGCTGGCCCGCTCAGCGGCGGCCCTTTTTTAGTGACGACGACTTGAGGCTGACTGATGGTCACCACGTGGTCGGATAGGCCCTGCAGTTCAACGAGTACGGCTGTCTGGATGCCATCGACGCCGTGATGGGAAGCCTCCCATTCATTGACGCTGATATCAGTGATGGACGACGGCGGTCTAGGGTCATGCCAAGTACCAGGGAATACGATTGTCCGGCAGCCTGCTGGGACCACACCGCCTGGATTTGTCCTGACCACCACCGTGAATGGTGTTGAGGGAGCGCGGGTCGACGGGTCGAACTCCTTGTGATACGTGAACGCAGCAGCTCCCAGCAGCAGCAGCGATACCACCACGATAGCCCACCATGTCCGCGCCCTGTCGGCAATATCTCGCGATGCGATGGCCTGCGTCATCGCAAATGCAATTGCTCCGACAGCCGCGCTGAGAAGGACGATGGCGAGCCAGGGCAGGTGCGTTAGCGCGACAATTGCAGCCACACCTGCAGCGAATGCGGCCACGCATCCGGAGATCAAGTCACTGCGGATGGATCGCCGAGAGCTTTCATTGCCTGGAATGTCATCAGTTCCGGGAGGACGCCTTGCATCCCTCTCTGCGGCGGCCGTTTTGCCTAGATCATGCATGCCGCTGTTCCCGGTATCCGGCGAGGTCTCCAGAGACATCGACCCCCCGGGAGTGTCCGCCCGGCGGATCCCGCGAGCAAACACCACTACCTGGGCGCTCAAGTCGACGGATTGGACATGCCACCCAGCCTGCTGCCATGCCCGTACTTGAGCCCTTGCCTCGGTAGCGTTGTCCCACCACTCCTGGCGTGTCCGTGCCGACTGCGGAAGTTGCCTGACGAGTTGATCAAGATGCCTGAAGGTCATGGTGAGCTCTTGCGTATCCCCAGCCCGGGAAACTAGGTAATCGCGCAGTGGGTCATACTTTCCGCTCACCTTATCCTCCCGCTATGGCACCTCGGATGTCAGGCAATTCTATACCGGTACGTGTCCCGCCTTTCCGCGACAGTGAGCATACCAGCACAGCACCGTCTGGTTGATCAGTTACAGCCCCTCGCTACAACCTATCAGTTAGGATTGCCGTGTCTTTGGGTCCGCGCCAGGCAGCCAGCCCGCCCTGGTAGGAACAGATAAGCGATGTAACTGGAGACCAAACTTATGAATTGCGATAAGCAAATCTCTCTATATGCCTGTCAGATTATGATTACGAGGATGCCGAGGATCCTGGCTAGGCGCCTGATCCTCGCTGCTATCGTGACAGCAGTGGGCGTTCTGGCAGCTTGCACTAGCGCCACGACAAGTTCCACTATGCAAGCGACCCCGAAGCCTTCCGCTTCAAGCGAGTTGCCCAGCTATGCACAGGCTTCCCGTCTAAGGCCTTGTGACTCGGTGAGCACGGCACAGCTCACGTCCGTCATCGGGAAACCTGTACATATCGAAACATCCGGGGACATCGGCCAGAAGCCTGTTCTTTCATCAGGGCCGGTCCTGCACAAGGTCTGGATTGCTACCTGTAACTGGGCGATCCCGGCATACCCGACTACTAGCCTGTACCTCCAGGTGGAATTGACGCCAAGCCCAGCGGGAGCCCGGACTGATTTCGATGCCATGCGCGCTGGGATGGAGATAGCGCAACGCCCCGTCCATGAGAAGGGGTATGGTCAGGCAGTTGTCTTTAATGCCGATAGCCACGGAAATGCCGCCATCATTATCTTGCAGGAGGCTGAAATCATCAACTTCCAATTCGGCTCCGCGTCCCAGCCTGCACCGCCGGCAGAAGACAGAATGAGAATGGCAAAGGCGATTGCTAGCCTAATCATGCGGTGGTATGGCGGAAATTAGTGTGCCGCATTCACTCACCCGGGCGGGGATGTCGCCGACGCCGTGGTCGACGTCACGGACCGGTTCCGGGACCGAGGCGGCGCTTCCTGACGTGCCGACCGGCTCGCGTGCCGCGCTGTCGCGCATGGCCGGCATCTTCCGCGCTCTCCTCCGGGGGGCCCTGCGCTGAGTCGCTACGTGACCTGCGCCGGTTTCACGCCGGCGCCGCCCGAGGCGCTGCTCGCGTACGCCGCGAGCGCGAATCTCAGCACGTCGACGGCCTCGTTGCCGCTCCACAGCAGCGGGCCGTCGCCGGTGCGCAGCCAGCGCAGCCAGTGACGGCCGGAGTCGCGGAAGCTGCTCGCCCAGTCGTCATCGAGCGCGTGGTAACCGCGCATCTCGCCGTCGGAGTAGATCTCGAGGCTGGGCTGCTGGATGCCGCGCCCGGTACAGCGGTTGACTCGCGCATATCCCTTGCTGCCGGTAATTTCCCAGCGCTCGTCGTTGGTGTAGTAGTCCGAGCGCAGGTACATGTCCATCGCGATCGTGATGTCCCACACGCCCCGCACGCCGTTCTCGTGTTCCCAGACGATCGTGGCCGGTGCGTCGAGGTCGACGCCGGGCCCGACCGCGGTGTTGCCGATCCAGGCGCGGACCTCCCGGACCGGGCCGAACAGCCAGATCGCGGTCGTCAGCTTGTGCCAGCCGTCGTCGAACACCATGATGCCGCGGCCGCGCTTCATCTGGTCCATCTGCCACTCGAAGCTGCTCCACGGCACGTCCCAGCCGCCGTTGCCGGTGCCGACCATCTTCAGGTGGTAACCGACGACCTCGCCGATCTCCCCCGATTCGGCCGCCCCCTTGAGCCTGTGCAGCGGCTCGTAGAACAGGTAGTTGTCCATCACGCGCAGGACCCGGTCGTTTGCCTTCGCCGCGTCCAGCATCCGCTGCGCCTCACACAGGTCGTTGCACATCGGCTTCTGCAGGTTGACATGCCAGCCGAACTCGAGCAGCTCCTCCACGCCGTCGGCGTGCAGCACGATCGGCAGCAGGACCTCGGCCGCGTCGACCTCGAGGCCGCTCGCCGCCAGTTCGGCGGCTGACGCGAACGTGCGCGCGCCGGGCCAGTCCGCCTGGCGCTGCGCCCGGCGTTCCTCGCTCGGATCGACGAGCGCCACGACCTCCACGTCAGGGTTACCGGCATACGCGCGAACGTTCAGGTCGTAGATCCGGCCCAGGCCGATGAACGCGGCCCGCACCGGGCGGTCATAGGGCACGAACGACACCGCAACCGGCCTCCCCCCAGCAGTTCGATCGAGTGTGACAGCCGGACCGCGACCAGGTCAGCCGATTGCGGTTTTGCCGGTCACGATCGGCGGGCCGCGGCGGGGCCTCGTCCGCGGCGCGCGCGCCTGAGTCGGGCCCAGACATGGCACCGGGGGGAGGCGCTGGATTTGCCTGCCGGTGCTACGCATGAGCGCGGCGGAGGCGTTCGGCTGCTTGGGCGCGGAGCGCATCGTCGGACAGCGGGTGTCGCCGTGCAGTGCCTTCCATACGTTGTACGCCGCCATCCACAAGCTGGCCGCCCACGCGATCTCCTGCTCGACGGCGGTGAACCGGCGCCCCTGGTTTTCCTGGTAGGCCACCAGGAACGCCTCGGAGCTTTCGACCGGCGCCAGCGTGGGCGGCCCGTCGCTGGCGAACGCCCCGCTCGCCGCTCCCGCCAGCGCCGCCTCGGGTTGCCAGGCCAGGCTGTCCCAGTCGTGCACGGCCCACACCTGCCGGCCGTGCCAGCGCAGGTTCTGCGCCTCGAAGTCGGCGTGGCCGAGCACGCACGGCAGGCCGGCGGCCAGCCCCCCCCCCGGGCGCGCGCGGCGGTGTCAGCAAGGTACGCGGGCACGACGCCCGGGCCCGGGTTACCGAGGCCGCCGATCGCCGGCCACACCCCGGGATCGGCGTGGTCCCAGCGCACCCAGGGCGGATTCGGCAGCGGCGGCGCGACGGTCATGCCGGCCAGTTCGGCCATCAGCCGGGCGAACACCTCCGCGCAGCGCCTGGCGATGTCCGGCGAGTCCCCGTGCAACACCTCGCCGCCGGGCCGGAACTCCTCGGCGTGCACCGCCAGCGAACCGACACCGGTCACCGGCGTAAGCGGCCGGGCACAAGGAAACCCGCGCCCGGCCAGCCAGGCCTGCGCCGCGACACACGACACGGCCCGGCCTTCATCGGCGCGCGCCTTGACCACCACGTCCGCACCGCCGGGCAACCGCAGGCCGAACACCATGGAGACCTGTCGCAGCTGGAACAGCACGCCGACGGGTTCGCTACCCAGATGATCCAGGCACCAGCCCGGCAACCAGTCCGGCAGATCCTCCCACGGCACACCCAGGACTGTCTCATAGGCACCGAACCCGCCGGAAGCGAGCTTCGCCGGCAGCAAGAACGACGGGCATGATGATTACCCGCCGCCGCTTCGGTGACCTTCTGGCGGTGACTACCGGCGGGCCGCGGCGAGGACCTCGTCCGCGGCGCGCGCGCCGGAGCGCAGTGCGCCTTCCATCAGGCCTGCCCAGGCCCCGGCGGTGTGTTCCCCGGCGAAGTGCACACGTCCCTCGGGGGCGGCGATGAGCTCATCGTCGCCGTCGGCCACGTCGACGGTATGCGCGGAGTAGGACTCACCGGCCCAGGGGTCGTCATTCCAGGTGGTGAGCAGGGCCCGGTCCGGGTCCAGCGACAGCTCGGGCCGCAGGGCCGCGAGCCGGGACGCCCACCTCGCCGGGCCCTCGGCCACGCCCAGGGCGGCCAGCCCTGGCTCGGTGCCGCCGAACGCGTGCACGACCGGCTGTACCTGACCCGACGCGTCGGTCGCCGTCCACGTCCAGAACCGCCCCGGCACGCTCTGCACGGCCGAAGCCGCCGCCGGGCGGGTCAGCGGCAGGTGCAGCTTGGCGTTGTGCGCCAGCCCCGCCCGCCGCCAGGCCTCCCGGCGCGCTTCCGGCAGCGGCGGCGAGAACGGCAACGCGCGCAGCACGGCCATCGGCACGGCGACGATCACCGCGTCGCCGGTCACCGCGCCGCCGGCGGTGCGGACCCGGACGCCCTCGTGATCATGCTCGATCGCCCGCACCGGGCTCCGCAGCCGGACCGGCGACCCGAGCCGGCCGGCCAGGCCCGTGGCGACCCGCTGGTTGCCCCCGGCCACCCGCCACGACGGCCGCCGCGCGAAGCCGCCGGTGACGTCGGTGACGGCCGCGGCGGCCAGGACCTCGGCGTCGACGCCATGGGTGACCACAACCCGGGAGACAAACGCGGCGAGCGCTGCGGCGGAGCCGGGCCAGCGCGCCGCCACCTCGGCCAGCGACGCGCCGGGCGGGGCCGAGGCGGCGGCGCCGGCCACGGCGGCCGCGCACCGCGCCACGTCCCGGGCGGTGGTCACCGCGCCACCGCGCGGCTCCCGCTCGTCGTAGGACATCGTGGTGTCCGCGAGCTCCAGGCCGAGCTCGGCCAGCACGGCCCGCATCACGTCGTAGCCGTCCAGCACGAACTCGCCGCCGCGCTCGACCACGCTGCGGGGGTCGCCGGGGACCAGTTCCTGGGACCACACGCGGCCGCCGACACGGTCCCGCGCCTCCAGCACGACCACCTCGTGACCGGCCTGCGCCACCCGGTACGCCGCGAGCAGGCCGGCGAACCCGGCCCCGGCCACCACCACCCGCACGTCGGCTCCTGACTCTCGCCGGCCGCCCGGCGTCATCTTGCCACCCCGGCCAGCACTGGGGCGACAGCCGGTTCGGCTGATAATGAACTCGTGCGCATCCGGGTGGCCCGGGCGGCCGAACTTCCCGGCCTGCAGGAGATCGAGCGGGCGGCCGGGCAGATGTTCGCGGACATCGGCATGCCCGAGATCGCGCAGTACGACCCGTGGCCGCTGCCGGTCATGACGGCCAGCCAGCAGGCGGGCAAGCTGTGGGTGGTAGCCGACGACGCCGATCAGCCGGTCGCCTACCTCATGGCCGAGGTGCTCGACGGCTGCCTGCAGGTCGATCAGATCACCGTCGACCTCGGGCACGCCCGCCGCGGGCTCGGCCGGGCGCTGCTCGACCACGCCGCCAGCCGGGCTGCGGCCGACGGCCTGCCCGCGCTGACGTTGACCACGTTCGCGCAGGTGCCGTGGAACGCGCCGTACTACGCCCGGTGCGGGTTCCGGGTCCTGGACGACGCGGAGGTCACCCCGGGGCTGCGAGCGATCCGCCAACGGGAAGACTTGATGGGCGCCGGCCGGTGGCCACGGGTGTGCATGCGCCGCGACGTCTTACCGGCTCGGGATGATGAGATATTTCGACCCGGTGGCCTGGCGGGAGTAGGCAGCGATCGCGTCGAGCTGGAGGGCGCCGGCCAGCGAGACCTGGTCGGTGTAGCTGCTCGCGAACGTGGTGGTCAGCCCGGCCGCGACCCGCCGGCGAAGCCGCACGATGCCGTCGAGGCCGATCTTCTGCAGGAACGGCGTGAGCAGCCAGCCTCCGACACCCCAGGCCATGCCGAAGTTGCGCGTCAGCTCGGTCGGCCCCCGGTCGAGCGATCCGTAGATATAAACCTGCTTGTGGACGGCGGACCCGTAACGGCTGTAGCTCCCGGCGGTGGCGCTGGCCGCCGCCTCCATGCCGGTCAGTATCTGGCTGGCCAGCCTGCCGCCACCGGTGGCGTCGAAGCCAAGCGTGGCGCCCGTCTCCGTCAAGGCGGCGATCAGCCCATCCAGGAAGGCCGGGGACGTCGAGTTGCACACGTAGGCCGCGCCCGCCGACCGGAGCAGCTGCTCCTGTTCGGGCCTGCGCACGATGTTGACCAGCGGGACCTGGTCCTCGATGCACAAGCGGTTGAGCATCTGGCCCAGATTGGAGGCGGCCGCCGTGTGCACCAGGGCCTGGTGGTTCTCCATCCGCATGGTCTCGACCATGCCCAGCGCGGTCATCGGGTTCACGAAGGAGGACGCTCCGTCGACCGCCGGGGTGCCTTCGGGCAGCTCCAGGCACAGCGACACGTCCACGCAGCGGTACTGCGCGTACATGCCGCCTCCGGCCGCGGCCACCGTCTTGCCGAGCAGAGCCCCGGCGGCGGCGGACGAGCCGGCCGCCACGACAGTTCCAGCGCCCTCGTTGCCCACCGGCATCGGTGTGCCCACCCGTGCTTTCATGGCGCGCATCGCAGCGTCTGGCAGCGGCGCCGTGACGACGGGCCGGTCGGCAGAGCCGCTCGAGACCGCGGCGGTCACGTCGGCGCCGGCCAGGAGCAGGCCGAGGTCGGACGGGTTGATCGGCGACGCCTCGACCCGCACGACCACCTCGCCGGGACCTGGCTCCGGCACCTCGACGGTCGCCAGGGACAACTCCACCGTCTGGTCGGCGTTGACCAGCGATTGCAGCTGCAGGGCCGTGGCTGGTGTCTGTGTCGGCATCGAATAAGCCCCTCGGTTTGGCGGGTGGCCTGGGCCGATGTTAACGCGTGCCGATTTCCCGGCCGCGCGGCAGCCCGGTGCAGTGCGCCACCGTGGCGTCGTCGGGGACTGCGGCGTCCGGGTCATCGGAACGGCGGGCTTCGGCTTGCCGGACGCGGCGGATGATCTCGGCCGGGCCGCTGGTGCCGAGCAGTTCCAGCACGCCCTTCCAGTCGGTCAGGCCGTACGGGCTGACGATCCGGCTGGCGCCGTTGCTCAGCAGCGCGACGCTGTCCAGGTCCCGGGGCGGGCAGCTGCCGGACACCGCTTCCGCGGCCGCATGCGGATCATCCTTGGCGATCCAGTCCCGGGATGCCGGCGCCGTCCAGCAGCACAGCAGCGCCAGGGACAGCGCCGATGAAGTCCTCGTTCGGCTGGCCGGGCTGGCCGGCGCTGGTCGCCATGCTGACGTGCATCCGATGGGCTCCCTAGGTCACCTGCGGGCGCATCAGCCCGCGCCGCCGATCTTGACAACGGCCGCGGTGGCGGCCCGGACGGTCAGGCTGACTTCCGCGCGCGGAACGGCGGGCAGCGCGCTCCACTGCCCGGCCCAGGGGGCGCCGCCGGTGATCGCGGCGCCGCCGAGCGTGGCCCTGGCCCCGGCGGCCTCCCCCGGCTCCCCGCCGGCCAGGGTCATGACCTGCGCGCCCGGCCGCCCCCGGCCGGGCGGGGCGATGGTCACGGCCGCGTCCGCGGCGCCCGTGCCGTGCGTCTTGTTGATGATCGTGACGAAATCGACGTCGGCTCCGCCGATGCAGTAGGCGGTCAGGTTGATGCCGCCGGGGTTCCCGATCGCGACGGGCTTGACCCGTCCCGCCGAGCCCAGCGTGAACGCCTTGATGCCGTAGCCCTTCGGGGTGGTCGCATAGCCCTCGCCGGCCGGATCGGGCACGATCGTGGCGGTGTAGAGCCACTGCTTGTTGTGGAAGTTCACGCCCGCGGCCCCGTGAGCCGCCCACCAGTGCAGGTAATCCAGCGCCCACAGCGCCGAGGCGAACGCGTTGCTCGCTCCCGGGACGCCGACGAGGTAGTCGTTGGCCTCGGTGAGCCGGTAGCGCAGGCCGGCCGCGGCCACCGGGGCGAGGTTGGCGGCGTAGAACCAGGGATAGGGGAAGTACGTGGTGTCCGCCGGCTGGCTCCCGATCGCGGCGGCGTGCACCCATTCGGGGGACAGCATGTTGCCGATCGCCTGCCGCGCGGTGGTCTGTCCCGGGCCCCCGCCCGCGTAGTGGTGCTGGGTGATGTCGGCGATCCGGCCGGAGCCCCCTTCGTCGCGCGCGAACCGTTCGGTCCACGACACGCCGGTCTGCGGGTCGGGGGTGTAGGTGTGCGTGGCGTAGGCCCCGGTGTCGGGCCCGGACAGCGGCGCCCCGGGCGCCGCGTCCGCGACCACGCGGGCGAAGCCCCGCCAGCGGGCCAGGTAGGACGGGTACGCGCTGCCCGGAACCCCCGAGACCTCCTCGCGGATCGCCGGGTCCAGCGGGTGGCCCTGGTAGCTGTGAAACGCGTGCCAGTCCGGCTCGTTCCCGATGGCGAAGCTGGCCACGTGATCACGGTAGCGGCGCCAGATGTGCCCGGCGGCGCGGGCGTGGATCGCCGGCAAGTCGGCGATGGGCTTGGCGCGGGGGTTGAGCAGGCGCAGAGTGTAGATGACCTTCGCGCCGGCGGCGGCGGCGAAGCCGAACAGGTTGTCGATCCCGGCGAAGCCGTCGCCGCCCAGGCCGGCGGGGACGAACTCGTCCACCGAGCCCCCGCCGACCCGCAGGTTGCGTAGGCCCAGATTGTGGATGAGGGTGACCAGCGAATGGTTGGCCGGGCTGAACAGGTGGCCGGTCACGCCGGCGTTGCCGGGATTGAGCGGCCCGCGTTCGAAACTCAGCCCGGCGAAATCGGCCGGGACCACCGGCCCGGGACGCTCAGCGTCGACCGTGATCGTCACGGGATGGGCGCCCGCGCTGGACATACGCTCATGGTAGAGATGCGCCGCGGCGCTTAGGGTGACCTTGTGGGGGGGTTGCGCGGCGGTGCCGCCGGGGCGATGGTGGGCCGCAACCGCGAACTGGCTCGTATCGCGACGCTGCTGGACGACGCCCTGGCGGGCCACGGGCGCCTGGTGCTGTGCACGGGCGAGCCCGGCATCGGTAAGACCCGGCTGGCGGAAGAGGCCGCCGCGTCGGCCGCCGCCCGGGGCGTGGCCGTGGCGTGGGCCCGCGCGGCCGACCGGGACAGCTCGCCGCCGTACGGGCTGTGGCGGCTGGCGCTGGACGAGCCCGCCGTGCGGGCCGGCGCCGGCGACGCCTCGCGTCCGGACCTGTGGTCGCAGGTCTTCGGCGACGCCGAGCGGCCGGCGCCCGGCGAAGGCGCCGAGTCCGGCACCGCCCAGCGGTTTGCCCTGTTCGCCGAAGTTCGCCGGCGGCTGGCGCAGGCCGCCGAGCCGGGCGGGCTCCTGCTGGTGCTGGACGATCTTCAGTGGGCGGATGACGCGTCCGCGGTGCTGCTGGCCGACGTCGTGCGCCAGCTGCGGGGGACGCGGATCCTGGTCTTCGCGACCTGCCGGGACCCGGCCTCGCCGGGCGAGGCCAGCGGCGGGATCCTGCCGCGCCTGTCGGCGGACGCGAACACCGAGCGGGTGGGCTTGCGCGGCCTGCCCGCCGGCGCGGTCGGGGACCTGCTGATCGCCGCCGGCCTGCCCGCGCCGCGGCAGCAGGTGGATGAGGTGCACTCGGAAACAGGAGGAAACCCGTTCCTGGTCCGGGAGCTGGCCCAGATGCTGGTCGAGCAGGGCCGCAGCGGCCCGGGCGAGCCGGTGCCAGGACGGGTGCTCGAGGCGACGGCCCACCGGCTCACGCTGTTGTCCGAGCCCGCCCGGGCGATGCTGCAGACCGCCGCGGTGGCCGGCAACAGCTTCTCGGCCGGCGTGGCGGCCAGGATGCTGGACGTGCCCGTGCTCAGCCTGGTGGGCCCGGTGGACGAGTGCGCGGCGGCCGGGTTCCTGGTGCTGGGTGACCGTCCCGGCGAATACCGGTTTTCGCACGCGCTGGTCCGTTCGGCGGTGGCCGCCCGGCTGAGCGCCGCGCAGCAGCGCCGCCTGCACATCGCCGCGGCGGACGCGATCGAGGCCCTGTACCAGGGTGACCTGCGCCCGCACCTGGCGCAGATCGCCCGGCACCGGGTCGAGGGCTCGTGGCCCGGCGACCGGGCGGCCGCGGTGGCGGCGTGCGAGGCCGCCGCCGAGGTGGCCGCCGACGCGCTGGCGTTCGAGGAGGCCGTGCGCCTGTACCGGCTGGCCCTGTTGGTCGGCGAGGGAGAGGTCGACGATTCGCAACGGTCACGGCTCGAACTCGGGCTGGCCGCCGCCCTGTACCGCAGCGGCGACCTGCCCGCCTCGCAGGAGACCGCGTCCCGGGTGGGCCGGCGGGCCGAGCGCCAGCGGGACCGGCTCCTGCTCTCCCGCGTCGCCTTGGTCATGGAGGCCACCGGGGAAGTTGAATGGGACGCCGAGATCTGCCGCGTCTGCGAGCAGGCCCTGGCCGGGAACGAACTGGTCGGTGATCTCCGTGCCCGGGTATCGTCCCGCTACGCCCAGGCCCTGGTGTACGGCGGCCGGTACGAGCAGGCCGGCCAGGTGAGCCGGGACGCGCTCGCCGTCGCCGAGTCGTCGGGCGATCCGCTCGCGCTGGTGGATGCGCTCCGCGCCCGCCAACTGGCCTGCTGCGCCCCCGAGGGGGTCGCCGAGCGGGCCGTGCTGGCCCGGCGGATGCTCAGCGCCGCAGACGCCACGGGCAGCACCTGGGTCGAGGTGTGGGGCCGGCTGTGGCGGATCGACACCCTCTTCGAGACCGGCCAGCTGAGGATGGTGCAGCGCGAGCTGGCCGATCTCGACATCTGCCTGGAACGAGTCCGCGACCCGCTGGGGAGGTGGCACTGGACGAACTGCGCCGCCACGCTCGCCCTGGCGACCGGGCGCTTTACCGACGCGGTGCGGCTGGCCGGGGAGTCGTACAAGCTGTTCAGCGACGCGGGACACCCGATCGCGTTCGGCGCCTACTCCGTGATACTGGCCCAGGCGGGCATGCACATCGGGTTCGACCAGTCCGGACTGACCGAGCTGTTCACCCGCATCCCGGACCACCTCAAGCCGGGCGCCGTGGACACCACCCGTGGCGTCGCCACGGTCTTCCCCGCGCTCACCTTCGCGCTGATCCGGCTCCATCAGGGCGACCGCGCCGGCGCCGAGACGGCGTACGCGCTGGCCGGACCGGTCCGGTCCTGGACCCCCACGCCGGCGCTGCGCCTGTCGTGCTGGGCGCACGGGCTGGCGGTCGCCATCCCCCTGAGCCGGGCCGGCGATATCGAGTTCCTGGCGGCGCAGTTCGAGCCGTTCCGGGGCCAGCACGTCGCGAACGGCGCCGGCGCCGGCGTCTATAAGGGGCCCGTGGAGCTGCCGCTCGGGCGGGCGGCCGCCGCGCTGGGCCATCTCGACGCGGCGGTGGCGGACCTGCAGGCGGCGGCCTCGGCCTGCGACGCCAACGGCGCCCGCGGCTGCGCGGTGCAGGCCCGCGTCGAGCTCGCCGCGGCGCTGGTCCGCCGGCGGGCACCGGGTGACCAGGAGCGGGCGCGGGCCGCGCTGGACGCCGCGGCAGGCGAGGCCGGGCGGCTCGGGATGGTGCCGTTCACCGAACAGATCGAGCAGCTGCGGGCCCGGCAGCCGGCCACGGCGGCCGCCGGCTCGCCGCTGAGCCCGCGGGAACTCGAGGTAGCCCGGCTCGTCGCCCAGGGCATGACGAACAAGCAGATCGGCCAGGCCCTGTACGTCTCCGAGCGGACGGCCGAGAACCACGTACAGCACATCCTGACCAAGCTGGGGCTGCGCAATCGCAGCCAGATCGCCGCCTGGTCGCTCGGCGGCGAAACCGCGGCCGCATCGCCGGACCGGGCCTGAGTAGCGGCCATGAGTACTCCGGTGAGTGGTTCCCCGGATGGCCGGAGCCGGATCCTTCCGTAGCGTCCTTCCTGCCAGCACAGACCAGAAAGGCAGGACGGACCATGGCCCACATCCACATCGCAGCGACCCGCGGGCACGCGATCGACGACTTCCGCGCGGTCACCGCCAAGCACAACCCGCCCCAGGACATCGATGGCCTGCTCGCCTGGGCGGCCGGCTCGGACTCCGGCGGGCTCCACGTGGTGACCGTGTGGCAGTCCAAGGCGCACAAGGACCGCTTCGAAGCCGAGCAGCTGTTCCCCGCCTTCCAGGCGCTCGGCATGACCGACGTCGGGACGGACACCAAGATGACCGAATACCACGCCGACGAGTTCTACGTCCGCTGAGCTAAGGGCGGCCTTCCAGGCGGATGTTCCACACTTCCGCCCGGAAGGTGCCGGACGGATCGGGCGGCAACCTCGTGAACCAGATGAGCACGTAACGGCCGCGGGCGGGCCTGGCCAGCCGGAAGCGGACCACCCCGCCCGTGCCGGCCGCGTGCGCGACGGCGTCCAGGTGCGCCAGCGCGGGGGCAGCGCCGACGCGGAGCTGCAAGCTCGCGCCACGGGCGGCGCCGAGGGCGATCTGGGCGGCGGTAAGCGTGACCGGGTGGCCCATGTCCAGCAGCAGGCCGGTCCCCGAGTACAGGTTTCCGAAGCGGGCGGTGGTGTACCAGTCGGTGAGCCAGCCCGCCCCGGGACGATTACTGATCGCCAGCCGGGCACGCTGCGGGTCGTCGCCGCCGCCCGGGCCGAAGGCCGAGACGCTCACCGGGGTCAGCCGCCGCGCCGGCGCCGCGGCGGCCGGCGACGGTGCGGTATTAGCCGGAGATGACGCGGCCGGGCTGGCCTTCCGGGCCGGATTCGGCCCGCCGGGCGTGGCGTCATGGTCGGTGACCGCGTGCTTGCTGGCCGCCGACGGGGCCACCGGCGTCTGCCGCGGGCTGGACAGGAAACGGTAGACGCCGAAGCCGAGGGCCACCATCAGCGCCACGCCCGCCAGCACGACCCAGTTCAGGCGGCGCCGGGCCGGGGAAGGGCCCGACGCCGCCGCCCGGCCCGCCGCGGACCGGCTCAGCCAGAGCCGCACGGTGGTCAGGGCCACCACCACCAGGTCAACCGCCCCGAACAGCCAGCGCCCCAGCGCCGCGCCGGGCGCCGCCCGCTTCCGCGCCGTGGGCCGGGCCGGCCGGCGGCGCGAAGCTCCGCCCGACACGGTAAGCAACTCGTCCAGGCTCACCGTCGAGAACGCGCCCGGCGCCCGGTGGGCGGCGTCATACTCCCGGATCAGCGGCTCGGGATCGATCCCGACGACCCTGGCCATGTCGCGGATGTTGCCGCGGGCGTAGAAGTCGCCGCCGCACGATGTGTAGTCGTTGTCCTCGATCGCCCTGATGATCGTCGGCCTGATGCGGGTGCGCTCGCTGACGTCCGCCACCGTGAGGCCGGCCTGGTGGCGCGCTGCTGCCAGGGTTTCACCGATGGGCACGCCGGGCCTCCACTGCTCTGCTGCACCGCACCGCCCCGGTAGCGGAGCATGGGCGGTTCTGCCCCCATCATTGCCCGCCATCCCCCTCCGGAACCTCAAAGACGCGCTGGAAAGGGAAACAAGTGGCGTGTGGTGCTTGAGTGGCCGGCCTGGCCGGGGCGGTACGGCGGCGCGCCCAGCGTCAGCTGCCAAGGGCGCGCGCGAGCAGGGTGCGCCGGTTGCGGGTGGCGGTCTTGGCGAAGATCGATTTGAGATGGTCCTGGACGGTGTGCTGGGAGACGAACATGCGTCCGGCAACGTCCCGGGTGCCGGCCCCGGTGACCAGGTGATGCAGGAGCTCGGTCTCGCGCGGGGTCAGGCCGCAGGCCCGGCCGAATACCGATACCCGGTCACCGGGCGCGGCGGGCTCGATGCTGACCGCGATGTCGCGCTCGCGGGCGGGCTGGGCGGTGTCCATCCTGGCCGCGCGCAGGGTCAGCCACCGGCCGCTGGCCAGGTGCACGCGGGCCAGCGGCGGATGATTATCCACGCCGGCCTCGGCGGCAAGCAGCTGGGCGGCGACGTTGTACGCGCCGGCCGGGACGGGGGCCTGGTCGTCGTCGTCGCGCGGGACCAGGACCCTCAGGTACCGCTGGGTCTGCGGGGTCTGCGCCCGCACGTCCAGGGCCGGTGACAGCAGCAGCACGACCGGCCCGGTGGGCAGCGGCCCGGCGGTGTGGGGGGCGAAGGTCCGGGCCTGGCTGCGGCGCAGCGCCGTGGTGAGCGGCCCGGCGATGTGGCCGAGGAACTCGGTATCCGCGGCCGAGAACGGTGGTGATCCACCGGTGCGCCACAGGTCGAGGAATCCCCAGCAGCCGAAGCGGTCCCGGTAGGCCGACGAGGCCAGGTCGCTGACCTGGTACCGGCACAGCAGCTCCCGCCACATCAGGCTCCGGGACAGCTCGCCCCCGGTCGCCCGGGACAGCGACACCGCGCCGCAGGGCAGGCTGGTCCACCGGTTGACCGCGGTCAGGTACTTCAGCCGGATCGCCTGGGGCAGCTGCGGCAGGCAGGGAACATCGGCCAGCGGCGCGGACCCGACCGAGGTCTCCGGGTCGGTGATCAGCCAGGCGTAGGCGTCGAACCCGACCGCTCGCCGGATCGCGGCCAGCGCCTCCAGCCGGAGTGCCCGCGCGTCGGCATCGCCGCGGCAGAGCCGGGCGATGCTGTCGCGGGCCCGCGCGTAGGCGGCGGCGCTGCCCATGCCCGCAGGCTAACCGGGCCCGGTAACCAGCAAGAAATCCCAGGAAGCTGGGATAGGCCCGGGTCCGGCGCCGTCCCTACGGTGAGGGACGAGGAGGAGCACATGCACACGCTGGTAGTACAGATGTCAACCGATCCCGCCCGCCCGGACGAGGTGGCCCGCCACCTCTACGAGGACGTGGTCCAGTGGGCCAGGCAGCAGCCGGGCTTCGTCAGCGGCCAGTGGCTGCGCAGCGCCGACCGGAGCGAGGGTATGGGCGTGGTCGTCTTCGCCTCGCAGGACGCCGCCATGGCCGCCGCGCAGGGCCCGGGCCATCACGCCCGCGACGACGAGCGGGCCTGGAACCTTGACCGCGTTACGGTCTACGAACAGGTCACCTCGGCCTGACCTGGCCACCGGCCCGGGAAAGGGCTGGCGCCTGAGGCTGCCGTCTGCTTGGGTGGCCGGCATGGCCGGGTTTGAGGATCCCGCGTTCTACGGCGACCGGTGGGCGGAGGTCTACGACGAGCGGCACGAGTACCTTGACCCGGCGCCCGCGGTGGAATTCCTCGCCGGGCTGGCCGGCGCGGGACCGGTGCTGGAACTCGCGATCGGGACCGGCCGGGTGGCGCTGCCCCTGGCGGGCCGGGGGATCGCCGTCGAGGGGCTGGACGCCTCGGAGGCCATGGTCGCCCGGCTGCGGGCCAAGCCGGGCGGTGCATCGATCCCGGTGACCATCGGGGACATGGCCGACGGGCCGGCCAGCGGGCCGTTCCGGCTGGTGTACCTGGTGTTCAACTCGCTGTTCGGCCTGCTCAGCCAGGCCCGGCAGGCGGACTGCTTCCGCAACGCCGCCCGGGTCCTGGACGCGGGCGGGGCGTTCGTCCTGGAGTGCTTCGTCCTGGACGTATCCCGGTCCGGCCGCGGCCAGCAGGTCTGGGTCCGCGACGTGGCCGAGGATTCCGTAACGGTCGGGCTCGGGTGTTACGACCCGGCCGCCCAGCGCATCACCACCCAGGTCGTCACGCTGGACCGGCAGGGGACTGCGCTGCGGCCGGTGGCGCTGCGGTACTGCTGGCCGGCCGAGCTGGACCTGATGGCCGGGCAGGCCGGCCTCGCGCTGCGCGAGCGTTACGGCGACTGGGACCGTCGGCCGTTCGGCCCGGCCAGCGGCAAGCACATCTCGGTCTACCGGCGAGCCTGACCCGGCGCCCGCGGGGCCTACCGCTCCTGCTCGGTCGGGCGGATCAGCAACTCGTTGATCGTGACGTGCCGCGGCCGGGTCACGATGTAGGTGATCGCGTCGGCGATGTCGGCGGCCTCCATCCGCTGCCCCATCTGGCTGCTCAGGCTCTGCAGCACCTCGGGCCGGTTGTGGCTGGCCAGCTCGGTCGCGGTCGCGCCCGGCTCGACCAGGCTGACCCGCACGTAGCGCCGGGTCACCTCCTGGCGCAGGGACTCGCTGAACGCGCCGATTCCGAACTTGGTCAGGGCGTAGACGTTGTTGCCGTTGCGGGCCGCCCGGCCGGCCACCGAGCTGATGTTCACCATGTCGGCGACGTGGCGCGGGCCGTCCTCGGCGGCGCGCAGCAGATGCGGCAGGGCCGCGTGCGCGCAGTACAGCAGGCCGAGCACGTTGAGCTCGACCATCTGCTGCCATTCCTCCAGCGGCGCGCCGACCGCCGGGCCCAGCAGCATCACCCCCGCGTTGTTGACGAGCGTGTCGAGCCGGCCCAGCTCGGCCACCGTGCGTTGAACGACTTCGGCCGCCTGCGGCTGGTCGGTGATGTCGGATTCCAGCACCAGCGCGACGCCGCCGCCGTCACGGATGTCGGCCGCGACCGCCTCCAGCCGGTCCCGGCGCCGCGCCGCCAGCGCCACGGCCGCGCCGTGTCCGGCGAGCGCGACCGCCGTGGCCGCGCCGATACCGCTCGAAGCCCCCGTTACTAACGCAACGGTGCCCTTCAGTTCTGGCTCCATCGGGACCTCGCCTTCTCCTGTTCGTCGCGGATGGTCAGGCCTGGCCGGTGACCAGGAGGACACCCCGGGAGGCGCGCACCTCGCCGCCCTGGAGCCGGGCGCGCAGGGCTTCCTCGATCGCCGCGACCGCCCGCTCCCGGGTTGGCTCGTCCGCATCCTGGAGCATCACGCGGACCCTTCCGGTCCGGGAGCTGGTCCGGGCGACCTCGGGAATCCGGTCCTCACTGATCACGATGTGATCAGAGTGGGGCGTGATGACGATCGATCCGAACCCGGCCGCGTCCAGCACGGCCCGGGTCCGTTCAGGATCGGCGAGCGAGAACGGTCCGGGCTCGCCGGGGCCGGGTATCGGCGGCATCGAGCCGGTGACCGTCGCCACCGCTGCGCCCGGGATCAGCATCCATTCGTTGTCGAACAAGCCCTGCCAGCAGACGAAGGACAGCACCGCTCCGGGGCGCAGGGCCCGGCGGACGTTGGCGAACGCGGCCACCGGGTCGGCGAAGAACATCACGCCAAAGCGCGAGTAGGCGGCGTCGAACCGCGCCTGGCCCAGGTCGGACACCTGGACATCGGCGTGTGCGAACTCGACGTTCCCCGCGCCGAGCTGCGCCGCCCGCTCGCGCCCGGCGGCCAGCATCTCCGCCGAGATGTCCACCCCGACCGCCTCGCCACCGGGCAGGACCCGGGAGGCCAGTTCCAGCGTTGTCCGGCCCGCCCCGCAGCCCAGGTCGACCACCCGCTGCCCCGCGCGCAGGTCCAGCCGGTCCATGGCCAGCCGGCCGGGCAGGCCGCCGGTCTCCTCCATCCGGTCCTGCAACTCAATCCACATCGGCGCGATCTGCGACCAGAACTCGGCCTGCTCGGTGTTGGCGAAGGCCACTGCCGCATCCCTCCGGTTCGTGAGCGTGGCGCGCCGCGAACGCGGCCCCGCCCAGCCTATGCCGAGCCGTTCTACGCGGCCGGCGTCCCGTTCAGGGCCTCGGTCAGGAAGGTCCGGGCGGCCAGGAACGACCGCCGGTCGGCCAGCGCATCGTAGGCGACTCCGGGAATGGCCCCGGGCACCGCGTGCTCATGGGTGAAGCCGTGCACCGCGCCGCCGTACATGATGAGCTGCCAGTCGGCCTGGGCGTGGCTCATCTCCTCCGCGAACCTCGTCACGTCCGCCAGCGGCACGTGCGGGTCCAGCGCACCGTGGCAGGCCAGTACCTTCGGCTTCACCATGTCGGGCTGCGCGGGCTTGGCCGTGGCCAGGCTGCCGTGGATGCTGACCACGCCGCGCAGGTCGGCGCCGGAGCGGGCCAAGGTGAGCACCGCGAGCCCGCCGAAGCAGAAGCCGACCGCGGCCAGCCGGCCGTCCGTCTCCGGGCAGCCGGCCAGCGCCGCCAGCCCGGCCTGGGCCCGCCGCGCCAGGCTCGGGGGATCGTCGCGCAATCCGGTCAGGCACGCCATGACGCGCTCCCGGTGGCCGGCGACGCCCTCCCCGAACATGTCACCGGCCAGCACGGCGTAGCCGTGTCCGGCGTACCGCCGGGCCTGGCCCTTGGCGTGATCGTCAAGGCCGGCTCCGCCGTGTACCAGCAGCAGCCCGGGCAGCGGGCCGGGCGCGCCGTCATCCCAGGCGAGGACGCCGGTCAGGGCGGTCTGCTGATCGTTATAGGTCACCGTGCGTGTCGCGATCGCCATGGCGGTCCTCCTGCCCTTACGCGTCGACGGCGATGATCTGCTCCGTCACCGCGGCCAGGTCGGGCCCGATGATGTCGGGCTGCTCACCGAGCGGGCTCAGCACCATGCCCGGGCGCGCGACGAATGCGGCCCGGCAGCCGGCGCTGAGCGCCCCGCTGACGTCCCAGGAGTGGGCGGCCACCAGCCGGACCTGATCGATGGCCACGCCGCTGGCCCGGGCGACTTCCTGGTAGGGCTGCGGCGCGGGCTTGAGATGCCGCACCGTGTCCGCCGAGATCACCGCGTGGAAGTACTCGGCCAGGCCGGCGCCGGCCACCTGCGCCTCGGCGACGGCCGGGACGGAGTTCGTCAGCGCGACCATCCGCAGCCCCGTGCCCGACAGCCGGGCCAGCGCTCCGGGCACCTCGGGATGCGGCGGCAGCGAGCTCATCCGGGCCACCAGGCCGTCGATGTCGGCGGCGCTCAGCGGCACGCCCTCCCGCTCGGCGAGCATGGCCAGGGCCGCCCGCTGCGCCGTCGTAAAGTCGGTATACCGGCCGGTGAGGCCGCCGACGAACGCCAGTTGCAGCATCAGCGCGAACCATTGCGGCCGCAGCGCCGCGCTGCCCAGCAGCGCCTCGAACGGCTCGTCCAGCGCCCGCAGGTCCAGCAACGTCTCGTTCACGTCGAAGGCGATCACGCTGGCCATCAGCTGCTCCTCACCGTGGACCCGGGCAGCACCAGGGCGGTCGCGATGGCGGCGATGCCCTCGCCGCGGCCGGTCAGGCCGAGCCCGTCGGTGGTCGTGCCGGACACGCTCACGCGGGCTCCGCCCAGCGCGTCGGACAGCGCCTGCTGCGCCTCGTCCCGGCGGGCCGCGATCCGGGGACGATTGCCGATGACCTGGACCGATACGTTTCCCACCACGAAGCCCGCGCCCGCCAGCAGCCGCGCGGTCTCACTCAGCAGTTCCGTGCTCCTGGCGCCTGCCCAGCGCGGCCGGGACGTGCCGAAGTGCGCGCCCAGGTCACCGAGCCCGGCCGCCGCGAGGAGGGCGTCGCAGATCGCATGGGCCGCGACGTCCCCGTCGGAATGGCCGGCCAGCCCGGGCTCGCCCGGCCAGAGAAGCCCCGCCAGATACAGCGGCCTGCCGTCACCAAATGGGTGGACGTCGGTTCCCACGCCAACCTGAGGAAATACGCCCGGCCCGGCCATCAGGGAACGCGCGAGCCACTGGCGAAACCGCGCTTATCCCGCCGGGATTGGACGTGCACTGGACACTCTCCGGCTCGGCGGCGGGCGAAGGTCAGGACGCGAGAATCTCGTCGAGCAGAGCCTCGGCCTTGTCCTCGTTGGTCTTCTCGGCCAGGGCAAGTTCGCTGACCAGTATCTGCCGCGCCTTGGCGAGCATGCGCTTCTCTCCCGCGGAAAGGCCACGCTCCCGGTCCCTGCGCCACAGGTCCCTGACCACCTCGGCGACCTTGTTCACGTCACCCGAGGCGAGCTTCTCCAGGTTGGCCTTGTACCGCCGGGACCAGTTGGTCGGCTCCTCGGTGTACGGGGCGCGCAGCACCTCGAAGAC
>Ga0306920_100000335_pt1 | contig 54637 bp, 37 predicted proteins | sample flu12Cox44000170_FD_204666 | JGI IMG/M metagenome (GOLD analysis project Ga0306920, IMG submission 204666) | Lab enrichment of tropical soil microbial communities from Luquillo Experimental Forest, Puerto Rico - flux4day.12C.oxic.44.000.170 (v2)... | ecosystem: Environmental > Terrestrial >... | reverse complement strand
CCGCAGCCAGGAGCCGAGGCAACAACGTGTCTTCCGGATCGTCTTCGCCAGACCAGAGGAGGACGTCTCCGACCTCCGCCTGGGTGCCGTCCGGCCATGTCCCGCGGCGGGTAAGCGTGGCCGCGAAATCAATTGCGACCGTCGTCTTCCCGGTGGCGACCGCCCCAGCCAGGATCTCAAGCTTCCCCCTAGCGAGCCACCCAGGCCAAATCCACTGGATCGCACTCGGCGTAATCTCGGAGCCTCTCACGATGCTGACTGTCGCGGGAAACCCATCCGCGCCCGTCTTCCCGTTCGAGAGCCCGCCGCCAGCCAGCGCCTGCCTGCGCCGTCGCGCCTCGGCAATCTCGCGATCGAGTCGTTGGATCTCGGCGAGCCGCTCGACGTTTGTAAGCTCGCTCATGATGTTCTTCCTCGGCTCTCGATCTCGCGGCCGGCGATCGACTCGACGGTGCGGACCACTTCGGCGTCGGCGAGGGACGGCTTGCACCGGCAAGCGTTCCAGCAGCGGCACAGATCGAGCGCGACGAAGGGATCGATTTTCTTGCACAGCAGAAGCCCGGCCAGGCGGGCAATTGCATCATTGCGGCGGCCCTCGGTGACCCCTTCGGCGATGAGCCTGCGCCAGCTCTCGGGCAGCGTCGCCGCCGCGCGCTCGCCGCCATTCGACCGGGCTGGCTCTGCGATCATCGCCATCAGCCACACCGGCAGCTCGGCAAGCGGCACGTCATCGGGGTGCTGGTCGGTGGCGATCGCGTAATGCCGACCAGAGATGTGCTGGGACGGCGGCGCGACGATATAACCGCCGTCACCGCGGACATCGAGGCCGTCCCCGAGGGGGCCGGTGCCGCCGGCGCTGTTCTGGACGCGGCCGCCGGGATGACGAAACACGATGTGCTCGCCACCCCCTCCGGTCAGAAAGTGCCAGGTTTCCGGTAGTGCTCCAAAGCGGCGCTCGTGTTCGACCAGTCTTGCGTCGCCGTCGTGCCGTGGATCGACATCAATGACGACGATGCCGGACTCTCTGCCCGTCCGCAGACCGATATTGTAGGGCACACCGGGACCCCACCAGCGCTCTATCAAAGTCGGGTCGGCCGTCGCGCTCAGCAGCCCCTTTGGCGCATGACGCGCATAGGGATGTTTCGCCGCGTTCTTGCAGTGGGGATCGCCGCAGCTGCAGCGCAGGCGGCCCTCGCTCTCGACGGGGTAGTGCAGCGGGAAGACCGACATTCCCTGATGCGCAAACTCCAGTGCGCTCGCGAGCAGGGCGCTCATGACAGCAGCCGGGCCATTATCAAGCCGGAATCGGTCTCGGCCGACAGGAAGGCGAGCAGCGAACCCGAGGGGCAGGGCGTGAGCCTCGGGATCTTCATTGCCGGCCCTCCTCCGGCTCTAGCGCGTCATTTTGGGGATCGAGAAGTTGGTCGAGATCATGGTCCAGACCATCGAACGGCTTTCGACGGATGATCATGTTGATCAGCGCACCGGCGCAGCGCCACGGCCATGCCTCTGCGGCGGCGATCGTGGCGTTGGGGTGCGTCGGCCAAGGGGATGCGGTATGTGCAGGACGCCCCCCAATAAAAGAGGCAATCCCCGGTCCCCTTGGCGCGTCCTGCAGCGCGCCGGGGGCGGTTCTCTTGCACATGCTACCCGGCCGCGGCTTCGCGCAGCTGCTCGACCAGCCGGTCAAGCGACTCCATCACGACCATGCGCCGTCGCCCGATGCGAACGGTCTCAAGATCCGACAGAACCTTCGCGTAAAATGTTGAGCGCGCTATTCCGAGGTGGTCGGCGGCGTCATTAATCGCGATCAGCGCGGGGCGCTGACCAATTTGCTGCCGACGCTCGTTGTGTTTCTGTCGCCGCCGTTCGGCGCGGTTCCGTCCGAGATTGTCATCGGGTACGACTTGGACTATTTGAGGCATCTGGTCCGCCTGCGAATGAAGCGGACTCTTAGATACATCGCAGGTTCCTCTGGGATGAACACCGAATATGCCGAAAATTCTAACTTTCTGTACTTTCGGTACTTTCGGTATTCGCCTCGTTGCGGCGTTGTTCGAGGAGGGGGCGCACTGATTTTTGAATCGAGTCTATACTGTATCCTCGGCTCTCTGGCTTTACTCCGAGCTTGGTGCACAGCATTTCTGTAAAGCGACCCCAAGAGGTCGTTTCTGCCGGAACGTGCCCCTCGGCAATCAGGGCCTTGGCCGCCTCCGTTATCTTGCCTGTCTTTGGAATTGGCCCACGTCGGCGTCTTAGATCGGAGGCCACCTCACTGCCGGCCTGCCGCCCGTGCGCTGCCGGCGGCCGGGCGATGGCCTCGCGAGGAGGGTCCGCGGCGGTCGACGTTGCGGCTTTGGCGGCGAACCAGTCGCGCAGGAGGCCTGCCGCGCCCGGTAGTTCGGCTCTCGCCTCGGCGTAGCGGCGGCAGGCCTCGCTCCGCAACGCAAGGACCTCGGCATCGGGAACCAGGATCGCGTCGGGTGTGAGTTGGAATGGCTGGAAATCAGGCGGATCGCCGCTGAGGATAACCACCTCCCCCGGCGCGAATCGCCGATTCTGCACCTGCGCGGCCAAATCTCCGGCGACCCGCTCCCGGAGCTTGGGGTCGGTCACCAGGCTTTGGGGATCGCGGGCCAGCCGCTCTGAAGTCTCCGCAAAGCTAAAGTATCGTCGTTGTCCGATCGGCCTGGCGCGCTCCGCGTCCCACACCCTGCGCCACCTGCGTCGATACGCCTCGTCGCGAAGGCGGGCAGTGCGCATCCGCTGGGCTTGCTCATCCGCGTATCCCTCCGGGTCTGTGTATTTGTCGGGCAGCTTTCGGGGCATAGTGCGAATTACTTTGTTGCAGCTTCGCGACTGCAGGCAGTCCAGTTGACACTCAAGTCGTCAGCTATCATGCGCTCGTCTTCGAGCCAAAGACGTGTGCCTTGTGGTACGGCGGATGCGGATCATCGCCGGGCTCGCTGTTGTCGCCAGACTTGCGCTTGGCCTTGTCCGCCCCATCGCATCGGTCGACGGCAGCTTGCGAGACGCCGGCATGCAGCGCGAGATAGGCCTCGATCGGTTCGTGCATACCCACAACGAATTCGTAACGGCGGTCGCTCATCTTCACGACGATGACATGCGAGCCATTGGGCTTCACCTGCCAGTCGCCCCCGCCGTGTGGTAGCGCATCCTGCTGGCGGTCTCGATGACGATCTTCAGTCGGGGCTTCAGCCCCGCACGTCAGCGCCGCTGACAAGACGCCGATGCCAGCGATTGCCGCAATGATGCGGCTCATCACGCCACCTTGCCGATCTGCACAACGTTGCTGCTCGGCGTCGCGATCGCGAAGCTCGCCCATGCATCCATCAACGCCCGACGTTTCACGAACAGGTCGCCGCGCCTATAGGCCGCCTCGACCTTGTCGGAGACCGAGTGCGCGAGTGCCATCTCGCGGACCTCGGCCGAAAAGTTAGTACACTCACTGCACCAGTCGGAGAAAGTCGATCGGAAGCCGTGCGCGGTAACCCCTTGGTGGACCCGCTGGAGAGCCTTTAAAATCGCGTGCTGCCCCAATCTGGGGAATACTCTCGCCTCTTCGCGCAGCAATGCGGTCAGGATCGCCAGCGCGGCCTCGGAGAGCGGCACTCGGTGGTCGCGATCAGCCTTCATGCGCGCCGCGGGAATGATCCATAGACGCCCGTCCAAATCGATTTCCGGCCACGCCGCGAAGCGGACCTCGCTAGTGCGGGTGGCGGTCAGGATCATTAGCTCGGCAGCTCTGGCACCAATCTCGGATTGCTGGCGCAATGCAGTCATAAACTGCGGGAGCCGGCTATAGGGCAGTGCGGAATGGTTGACCACCTTCTGCACCTTGGACCGCTTCGGCAGTACCGCGTCGAGATGGCCTTTCCATCGCGCTGGGTTGTCGCCTATCCGCAACTTTCTCGCCGTCGCCCAATCTAAGATCAGGCTCATACGGTTGAGCACGCGGGTCGCTGTCTCAGTTTTGTCCTGCCAAAGCGGCTCGACGATGGTCAGCACGTCGTGAGTATCGATGGTGGTGATCGGCCGCTCGCCGATCACCGGCAGTACGTAACGGTCCAGCGAGTTTCGCCATTGTCGCGCATGATCCGCCGATTTCCAGCTTTTCTCATGCCCGGCGATATATTGCTTCGCCGCAACCCCAAACGTAATCGGACCGCGCGCCGGTTGTTTGGCGTCGCGGGCGGCAATCGGGTCGATCCCGTCGAGTAGAAGTCGGCGCTGCGCCAACGCTTTGTCGCGGGCTTCGCCGAGCGAAACGAGCGGATAGGGGCCGAGCCCCATCTCCCGCGTGCGGCCGTTAAGAGTGAACCGCAGATACCATGACCGGGAACCGTTCGGCCCGACCTGAAGCCAGAGGTTCGCGCCGTCCGGGTGTTTGCCGGGTCCGGCTACCTTCACCTTGGCGACCGTCAGCCTGCCCCCGATATGTGCTCCCATCAATCATCTCCAACGAGCCAACCCACATTCTAACCCCACTTTCAACCACAGACAACAGCGGACTTCGGGGGACAAATGCGGACTATCGGCCGCTCGTGATTGCGGCTCTTTTGGCTTGAGATATCGTTGATTTAGTGACGTACGGTCAAGAGCTTGGAGCGGGAGCGGGCGGGGAGGCACGGGCCCCGCCTCCCCAGCCGACCCCCTGGGTAGACCGCCAGGGTAACCCGGGGTCCCGCGGCCCATACCCAAGCTCGTCAACAGCGTTACTAGCGCTACTATAGCGTCAGCACGGAGACTGGGAAATCCGCCAGCAGCTCGGACATTCGGACTCGATTTTGCCCTTCCACTTCGCGGCCCGTGAACACATCCTGCCATTTTCCATCGGACGGAAGGCTGATTTCCGTCTCGCCCCAACGCGCCAACTGACCGCCCTGGCATAGTTGATACACCAGACGGGGCACCGCGATAACGATTGCCTGCTCGCTTCGTGTCCGGGCGAATGCGCAGAGGTTGGCGCTCGCTACGCCCTCGACATCGAGCGGCTGATACTCGCCTTCAGCAAAGAGTTCCGGCTGCAATCGTCGCAGCTCGAGCAATTTGCGGGTGACGAACATCTTCTCGCGGCCGTCCTGCCAATGTTCCGCAAGATCGGCTTGCCCTGCGCCAGGGAGCGCCTCCAACAGCGCCCGTCGCGTATTCCAATCCACTGAACGGCGATTATCCGGGTCAACCAGGCTAAAATCCCATAGCTCGCCACCCTGGTATATGTCCGGCACTCCTGGCACGGTCAGCTTGAGAACCAGCTGAGACAGTGAGGAGATCGCGGCCAGTCGCGCCAGCGACTCGACAAAGGCGTGAAACTCGGCGAGAAACGGGTTTGTCCGCGTCGCGTCGAGCACGGTCTGGACGAAGCGCTGAAGCGCCGCTTCGTACTCGGCGTTGGGGTTGCTCCAGCTCGATTGCTGCTTTCCTTCGCGAACCGCCTTGATCATGTAGGTTTCAAGCCGCCCGCCAAGTGTTTTGATCCCTTCGGCATCGTCGGGAACGAGATTCGGAGGCCAGGCGCCGAGTAAGCTCTGATAGAAAAGGTATTCGACATTGCGGTCGGGCACGATTTCGCCGTCGACTTCCGATCGTCGCGAGCGGTTGAGGCGAAACCACTGGGTAACCCGTCGGCCCCACTCGCGCGGCATCTCGGAGAGGACCGCCAGCCGCACGCGGCCGTCCTCACCGCGTTTTGTGTCGTGCGTCGCCGTTGTCACCATGGCGTGCGGCCAAGAGCGAGCACGCTCCTGAGTGACGTGATGGAACGCAGCGACCGAGATCCCGAAGCGGCGAGGATCACCGCCGACTTCGTTCAGCGCCAACAGCCGAAAAAAACGGTAAAACGCGGTGTCCTCGGCCGCCTTCGCCATGACTGGACCGGTCACCTGCTGAAAATGCATCGCCACCCGCAGCACCTCGTCGGCATCAGCCTGGAACTGCGGCCTCCACTGCCCAGTGAGCACGCTGTGCAAAAAATCGAAAATGCTGAGGTCCTGGACGCGCCAGCGTTTCTTTGCCTGGGCGATCGCCCATTCTATGTAGCGATTGTCATCCGCACTGGCGCCTTCTCGCGAGAGATAAGTCCGGTAGACCGGAAACGCCGCGATCACCTCGTCGAGCGCAGACAGCATCCCGCTCAGTGTAAAATCCCGGGTGCGCCAGTCACGCATAGAGAGACGATGAAACTCGTGGGCGAGCACATTGACCTCGCTTGCGAGGTTCACCTGGGTGATGCGTTTTTTGCAGTCGTACAGAACATCGTCGAAGTTGCCGTTGCCATTGGCAAATCGCCGGTAGAGACGTGTCATCTGCGCTTCGCCAGCGGCATCCACAAAGAGCGAGAGCAGCTGATTGGCGAAATCGTAGCCCGTGCTGCCTGCTACCGGCCACGGTGGAAGGACTTCGTAACGTGCAAGAATCTTCTCGACCAGGACGTAGAGCGGCGCGGCAGAATGCTGCTGCAGCTGCTCGCAATAGGCCTTAGGGTCGAACAGTCCATCGATATGATCGATCCGTAGCCCCTGGACGTCGCCGCGCTCTATCAGGCCGAAGACCAGCCGATGCGTCTTTGCGAACAGCTCCGGCAATTCCATGCGCAAGCCGGCGAGGTCGTTGATATTGAAGAACCGGCGGTAGTTGATCTCCTCGGCAGCGACACGCCAATAGGCGATCCGATAGGCCTGCATTTCGAGCAGCCGGTGCAGCGGCTCAAAACTCGGCGGATTGCCGGACTCGCCGGCAAAACCTGCCAGTGCCTGCTCTATCGCGCCAGCGAACGCGGGCTCGTACGCGCGTTCGACGAGCCACTGTTTCAGCTCGGTTGCACGCTCGCGTGCGGTGTTCGCTCCGGCTTCGTCAAGCGCGGCGAATTCGCGGGAGAGACCAGCTAGCGGCTCGCCACCAGCTTCGAGGATCGTCACATAAGAGCGGGGAGAAATCGGGAAGCGATGCTCGAAATACCATGCGCTGAAGCTTCCTTGCTGGTAATCGAAGCGCAGTGCTATCTCGCCCTTTTCCAGGATCACCCCGTAATGGTCGCCCAGCACCGGCAGGAGCACGCGACCTTCGAGGTCCGACCGAACGGGATCCCAATTGATATCGAAATAAGCCGCGAACGGCGAATCCTGACCCCATTCGAGAACATCGAGCCACCAGGCGTTATCGCTGCCAATACCCATGTGATTGGGAACGAAATCGAGGATCAACCCCATACCATGCGCATGGAGAGCGTCAACGAGCGCGCGGAACTCCCATTCCGTGCCGATTTCCGGATTGAGCCTGTTGTGATCAATGATGTCGTAGCCGTGGGTCGAACCTGGCCGCGCCTCCATGATCGGCGAAGCATAAATGTGACTGATGCCGAGAGCCGCGAGATACGGCACCAAATCCGTTGCGTCGCGAAAAGTGAATTGCCGATGGAACTGCAGCCGGTAGGTGGCGCGAATTGCGGTGAAATTGTTGGGCAGTCCACTCATCCTCTGGCCGAACGCTGGCGCGCTTCCTCGACCAGCCTGACTATCCCGCGCAGATCCGCACCATTGACGATATCCTCCAAACTGCGGGACAAACGCCGGCGCCAGTTGGGATGGGCGTCGGTGGTCCCGGGCAGATTGGGCTGCTCGATCTCGGACAGGACATCCTCGAGTTGAACCAGCATCAGACGAGCACGTGACAAACCGAGATAGATAAAGATGGCGTCACGCAACTCCGGCAAATAGACCGGCTCGTCGTTTGCCGTTAGGAATTCGTCGATCTGAAGCGGCGAGAGCAACCCCTCCCGGACGAGCGCCTCGAGCAACAGGCGCCGATCGCGGCCGCGCTCGTCGGTTTCGGTCTCCTGCGCGTGCCTATCGGGGTAGAGGCCGAGGCGTCGCCGCCAAGCGATGTCGCCGCCAAGCCAGTACCCCTTCAGGGTGGCGATGTCGTGGGTGGCGGCTGAAGCCGCAGCAAGCGCCGGGTATTCGTCCGGTCGCGCGAACTCGCTGTTCTGGCGGCGCTCGAAGACAAAAACCCGGTAGGACAATATATTGGCCGACTGCATTGTATCGCGAAAGCCCTCCGGCACAGTTCCCAAATCCTCGCCGACAATTCCGCAGGCGTGCCGCTGGCTCTCGAGAGCCACAATCCGGAGCAGATCACCGAAGGGATAGTTAACATATGCGCCGGCTCTCGGCTCCATTCCTCCCGGGATCCAGTAGAGCCGGCTGAGTGACATGACATGATCGATCCGCAAAATTCCGGCGTGACGCATATTGGCGCGCAATGAGGCGATGAACGGCGCAAAACTTTGCCGCCGTAGCACCAATGGATTTATTGGCGCCAAACCCCAATTCTGCCCGCTGCGATTGAGGGGATCGGGAGGCGCTCCAATCGCTGCTCCCGGCGCGACCAGCTCCTGATCCGCCCAGGCTTCCGCTCCGTTCGGATCCGCGCCGACCGCCAGATCACGGTAGAGCCCCAGCGAAAGCCCAGATGAGCGGCCAACGGCTGCCGCAGTAGCGAGCTGTCGGTCCGCCTCCCATTGCAGAAACTGGAAAAATTCTACACGGTCGCTATGCGCGGCGGCAAAGGCAGCCACCTTGGGCGACCGCGGATTGCGTATAGCTGCAGGCCAGTCCCGCCACGAGAACCGATCTTCTTGAAGATAGTGCTCATGAAGCGCTTCGAACACGGCGAAATCGGCAAGCGATTGCCCGCCATTGTTCTGAAAGTCGCGGAAGGCCTGTCCGCGGACGCCCCTCGCGGCCCTGCCTGGACCGAGCTCGCGCGTCTGGAAGCGCCGAAACAGCGCCTCAAGCATTGGCCGCTTGCACGCCGCGACGGCGCCGTAATCGATCAGCTCGGCCGACCGCGCCGCCCATTGTGTCACCCCAAACGATTTTTCTTGCAGTAAGCGTTGCACGGTCTTGTCTTCGGCGAAGCCCGGAACAGCGGTCACATCTATGTAGAGGTAGTTGAGCCGGCAGCGGCTCGATGGCGAATAGGGGCTCACCTGCTGCGGCTCGGCGGCAAACAGCGCGTGTAGCGGGTTTATACCGAGAACGGAGGCGCCATATGACCCAGCGGCATGGGCGAGCGCAGCCAGATCGGTGAAGTCCCCGATCCCCCAATTGCCTTTGCTGCGCAGGCCATAAAGCTGACAGCTGAGCCCCCAACTGCGGGTTCCCGGCCCAAGCTCAATGGGCAAATAGCAACGATCGGGGGCCACGATCAGATCGGTCTGGGCCTTAACGCCGCCGGCATCGATTTCGAGGCGGTGATAGCCGAGCGGCAGATCTCCCGGCAGCGGCACCATAAACTGATTCTGGTGCAACTCACCCATCGCCGGCATTCGCCCGGACCGCTCGTCGCCATTTTCGAGCCGGCAGATCCAGATGATCTCACGGCTAGCCGCAGGCAGCCGCATCGCGATCATCGGTCCAGTGTCTTCGGCACGAACTACATAAACTGGTCTTAGTCCAAGCGGTAGATTTTGGTGTTGCTTTTCCAGCTCACGTTCTGCTTGCAGCGGGTCGGAAGGTAGGCCAAAGGCGGCGATCAGGGCCAGCAGCGTATCGTCCGAGACTTCCCGCGTTTCGCCCAGAGCATCAGTGTAACGCGCCTCGACGCCGATCAGTCGGGCGAGCCGTAACAGGGCGCCGCGCTCACTCATGTCACACTATCATTCATGTCACAATGCGCTATCCGAAGTCAGCAGATGAGAAAGAACGTCGCGGCGACTGGCGAGCTAGGGTGCGCGGACGAGTAAACTAACCGTCTCTTTGAGAAATTCTCCGGCACTGCGACTGGCTCTCTGGCAAAGTTGGCGAGAAGCAGAAGACGCGAGCCGTCGCCCAGCCACCACTCAACGCTGACCGATTTCGGGCCAAGCACCTGATACGCTCCAGCGTGAGATCCCATCCCGTCGAGCCGAGGAACAATCTCGCGGGTCCTAATCTCGATCAGTCGGCGGTATATTGCGAGCCAGCGAGAGTGAGCCTTCTCGTGCAGTTCCGCCCAGTCGATCCGAGACATTCCGAAGGTCGACAAGGCGGTCGGATCCGGGATTTGTTCGCGCGCCGTCTCGTTACGAAATTCAGAGAAGTGAGCAAACTCCCGGCGACGCCCCTCGCGCACCGAGTCGCGGAGGCCCGGCTCAAAATCGCAAAAGAACGCGAACGGACGGACGCTCGCCCACTCCTCACCCATGAACAGCAGCGGGATCTGCGGCGACAGCAGCACAATGGTGACGGCGGCGTGCAGCGCGGCTTCTTCCGCCCGCGCCCCAATCCTTGTCCCAAAGGGGTGATTGCCGACCTGATCATGGTTCTGCAGGAAGCCGACAAAGGCGGTGGCTGGCAGTTCACCAGACGGCTCCCCGCGCGGCTTTCCGCCGCGAAACGGCGAAGGCTCCCCCTGATAGACGAACCCCTCGGCGAGGGCGCGGCCGAGATGCTCGGCGGGCTCTAACGCATAGTCGGCATAATAACCTGATGTGTCGCCGGTCACGAGGACATGCAGAATGTGGTGAAGATCGTCGTTCCATTGGCCGTTGTAGCCGGTCACACGGCCTTCTACCCGTCGCAGGTAGCGCGCCTCGTTGCGGTCGTTCTCGAGTACGAGATGAACTTCCCCGTCTGTTATGCGCCGTCGTATCGTCTGCGCGATTTCCCACAAGATGTCAGGCTCGCTCTCGTCGAAGATCGCGTGCACCGCATCAAACCGCAGCCCGTCGAAATGAAATTCTTCCAACCAATAAAGGGCATTGTTTATGAAGAAATCCCGCACCGGGGGGCTGTTGGGCCCTGAGAAATCAATCGCGGCTCCCCACGGTGTCTCGTGGCGGTCGGTGAAAAAATCACGAGCGATCGCCGGCAGATAATTACCTTCTGGGCCGAAGTGGTTGTAGACGACGTCGAGAAAGATCGCGAGACCGCGCCGGTGGCACGCCTCAACGAGGCGCTTGAGATCGTCTGGCCGACCGTATGCCGTAGCGGGGGCGTAAAGGAACACACCGTCATAGCCCCAATCACGGCCTCCTGGAAATGCGGCGATCGGCATCAACTCGACCGCTGTCGCCCCGAGCTCGGCAATGTGGTCAAGATGATGTACTGCTCCAGCAAAGTCGCCGGCTTCGGAGAAGGTGCCGACGTGAAGCTCGTACAGCACGATCTCTTCCCAGCGGCGGCCTCGCCAGCCGAGATCGCTCCAGTCATACGCTCTCGGATCGATCACCTCGCTCGGACCGTGAACGCCGTCGGGCTGGTAGCGTGACGCAGGATCGGGAAAGGCTTGCCCGTCGACGAGATAGCGATAGCGGGCCCCCGGTTTGGCGAGGTGAGTCGACAGGGTGAACCACCCCTCGCCTTCGTGAGCCATCGGTAGTCCGATCGCGTCCGCCGGTTCCAGCTGCAACGAGACCGCAGTGGCTCGAGGTGCGCGCAGCCGGAACCGCACCCCATTGGGGGTCAGCTCCGCACCAAAGGGAAGTTCACGGTGACGGCGCATTGTTCTGCTCTAGTCGTGGGCCGGGGCCCGCCGTAAAACCCGGCTCGCCGTTGTCGGCGAACAGCGCGACAGCGGCTGTAAGTTTCGTCCGTTGAGCATTTTCCGGCCGTGGCGCCCGGTTGATGAACAATGCGAAGGAGTGGCTCTGCAACCGGTAGACCTCTCCCGGCGCGTAGAGCTTTGCTTCCCTTACCCGTCCGATTGGCTCCGAGGTGTCGACCAGCGGCTCCCAGGACAGCGGCGAGGCAAGAACCGGAAAGCGGAATTCCAGGCCCTCATGATAGGCATTCATCATGACGAAGAAGCTCTCGTCGATATCGCGCTGACCGCCCGGGGTGAAGTATTCACCGGCCGCCCCGCTCAAAACGTAACCAAGAGACCGCGCGATCGGATTGTTCCAATCCTCGGCCGTGGCTTCTTTCCCCGACGGGGTAACCCATGTGATGTCTTTGACCCCGGCCTCGGACAGCACCTCGCCGCGCAGAAACCGCGGGCGCGAGAAAACACGATGGCGGCGTCGCAGATGAATGAGATAGCGCGCGAACTGCGCGAGCTCCTCGTCCTCGGGTCTGATATTTTCCCAATCGGTCCAAGAGATCTCATTGTCCTGACAATAGGCGTTGTTGTTGCCGCGCTGCATCCGTCCGATCTCGTCTCCAGCCAGCAACATCGGCACCCCGAGAGACAACAGTAATGTTGCCAAAAAGTTGCGCTTCTGACGGTCGCGCAATGCGACGATTTGCGGATCATCCGTCGGCCCTTCGACCCCACAATTCCAGCTGTCATTGGCTTCCGCTCCGTCGCGATTGCCTTCGCCATTGGCCTCATTGTGCTTCGTGTTGTAGCTGACCAGGTCCTGCAATGTGAAACCATCATGGGCGGTGACAAAATTGATGCTCGCCCAAGGCCGTCGGCCGCGATATCCAAAGATATCGGAGGAGCCAGCGACACGTGAGGCGACATCGGCAACCAGACCCTGGTCGCCTTTCCAGAAACGCCTGATGGTGTCCCTATACTGCCCGTTCCACTCAGCCCAGCCTGGCGGGAAATTACCGAGCTGATACCCTGAGGGGCCGAGATCCCAAGGTTCGGCAATCAGCTTCAGGCCGGCCATTACCGGGTCCTGCCGGACCGCGTCGAAAAAAGCGCTGCCCTGTCCATAATCGCCATTCTCACGGGCCAATGTGGTGGACAGGTCGAAGCGAAAGCCGTCGACGTGCATTTCCAAAGCCCAGTACCGCAGCGAGTCTAGGACCAGCTGCAAAACCCGTGGATGATCGAGGTTCAACGTGTTGCCGGTGCCAGTTACGTCGTAATAAAAGCGCCGATCGGCCTCCAATCGATAATAGGACGCGTTGTCGATGCCACGAAACGAGAGGGTCGGACCAAGATGATTTCCCTCACCGCTGTGGTTATAGACGACGTCCAGAATGACCTCTATCCCGGCATCGTGGAGTCGCTTTACTACAGTTTTGAACCCGGCAATCGACGGCGTGGATAGAAATCGTGGATCCGGCGCAAAAAACCCAATGGTGTTATAGCCCCAATAATTAACGAGGCCACGCTCGATCAAATGGCGGTCGTCGAGAGCGGCCTGGATCGGCAGCAGCTCGACAGCTGTGATCCCGAGATCGACAAGGTAGTCGATCATCGCCGGAGAGGCGAGACCGGCAAATGTACCGCGGTGTCCTGGCTCGACATTGGGATGCTTAATTGTAATGCCGCGCACATGCAGTTCTAGAATGATTGTTTCTTCCCAAGAGGTCTGCGGACGGCGATCTTCGCCCCAAGTGAAAGCCGACTCGACCACGCGGCACTTCGGGACATTGCGCGCGCTGTCGCGCCGGTCAAATGACAAATCTTCGCGCGGACTACCGATGCGATAGTTAAAAATGGCATCACTCCAGCGGACTTTGCCCTGGAGGGCTTTGGCGTAAGGGTCGATCAACAGCTTGTGCGGGTTGAAGCGATGGCCGTTAGCGGGATCGAATGGCCCATAGACGCGGTAGCCGTAGAGCAGGTTTGGACGGGCGTCCGGCAGATAGGCGTGCCACACCTCGTCAGTATATTCCGGCAGCACGATGCGTGCTTCTTCGTGCCCTCCAGAACGATCGAACAGGCACAGCTCGACCTTCTCGGCATGAGCTGAAAAGACAGCGAAATTGACGCCCTCGCCATCCCACGTCGCTCCGAGCGGATAGGCACGGCCCGGCCATACCTTCCAGGACGCAGCCATCAGGTGCAGGTCCGCCTTCGATCAATCCGAGGTGAAGACCAGTACCCCGAGCGGCGGCAATCTCAAGCACAGCGAGTGAGAATGACCGTGCATCGGGTGTGGTTCGGCATGAACCTCACCGGCGTTGCCGACTCCACTGCCGCCATATTCCACCGCGTCCGTGTTGATGCGCTCGCGATAGCGTCCGGGACGGGGTACTCCGATTCGATAATTCTCGCGCGGCACTGGCGTAAAGTTGCACACAACGACCGCGAGCTCCTGCGGCGCCCGACCGTGACGCGTGTATGACACGATGCTCTCTGCCGCATTTGCAACGTCGATCCAGCGGAATCCTTCAGGATCGCAATCGAGGCGGTGAAGTGCGGGCGTGCTGCGATACAAATGGTTGAGGTCGCGGACCAGCCGTTGCACGCCCTCGTGCGAGGGCTCGCCGAGCAGCTGCCAATCGAGGCCGATATCGTGGTTCCATTCACGCTCTTGTGCGAATTCGCCGCCCATGAACATGAGCTTCTTGCCGGGATGGGTCCACATAAACCCGAGGTACGCTCGTAGATTGGCAAACCGCTGCCACTGATCTCCCGGCATCTTGCCGATCAACGATCCTTTGCCGTACACAACCTCATCATGGCTCAACGGCAGGATAAAGTTTTCGTGAAACGCATAAAGCAACCCGAAACTGAGATTATTGTGGTGATATTTTCGGTGGATCGGGTCGAGCGACATGTAATTCAGCGTGTCGTGCATCCAGCCCATGTTCCATTTGAACCCGAAGCCGAGCCCGCCGACATAGGTGGGACGCGACACCATTGGCCAGGCGGTCGATTCCTCGGCTACTGAGGTCGCACCAGTTTCACCGAACACCAGTTCGTTCATTCGCCGCAGAAAAGCAATCGCTTCGAGGTTCTCGCGCCCGCCAAAAACATTCGGAATCCACTGCCCTTCCCGGCGGCTGTAATCGAGATAAAGCATCGACGCGACGGCATCGACCCGGATGCCGTCGATGTGGAATTCACGCAACCAATAAAGCGCGCTCGACAGCAGGAAGTTGGCCACTTCACCGCGACCGTAATTATAGATCAGAGTGTTCCACTCCGGGTGAAACCCCTGCCGCGGGTCGGCATGTTCGTAAAGCGCCGTCCCATCGAACCGCCCGAGGCCGTGTGGGTCGGTCGGGAAGTGGCCGGGAACCCAGTCGAGCAGCAAGCCGAGACCGGCGCGATGGCAAGCATCGACAAAGGCGCGGAAATCGTCGGGTGTCCCATACCGGCTGGTCGGCGCGAACAACGAGATCGGCTGGTACCCCCACGACCCGTCAAACGGATACTCCGTGACCGGCATGATCTCGATATGCGTAAATCCCAGATCCGCCACATAGGGGACGAGCTGGTGAGCGAGTTCGCGGTAGGTCAAGTACCGACCGTTTTCGGCCAGGTTACGACGCCACGAACCGAGATGGGCCTCGTAAATCGAGATAGGCGCTTCGCGATCATTCCGCTGCCAGCGTTTCGCCATCCATTGTCCGTCCTGCCACAAATGGCGCGACGGATCCGCGATCACAGACGCAGTATTCGGCGGCCTCTCCGCCCGCTCCGCGTAGGGGTCCGCTTTTAGGGGCAGAAGCTGCCCCTGCGCCCCGATAATCTCATATTTGTAAAGCTGACCGGGACGAAGGCCTGGGACAAACAGTTCCCAGAACCCACTGACATTTCGCATTGGCATCCGCCGGCCGTCCCAGGCGTTGAAATCGCCGACGACGCTGACCCGACGGGCGTTCGGCGCCCACACTGCGAACGCTACTCCCTCGACGCCCTCGTGCAAAAGCGGATGCGCGCCTAGCTTTCGATAGCTGGCGAGATGGTTGCCCTCGGCGAGGAGGTGGATGTCCAGCTCGCCGAGAACCGGGGGAAAACGATAGATGTCGTGGAATTCATGTTCAATGCCGCCGCTCGATACTCGCAGCCGATAGCGGAAGGGTTCTTTGCGATCGGCAATGGTGGCAACAAAGAAGCCTTCCGGGTCGGCTCGGACGCCTTTCGCTGCGACTTCGCCTGTCGCCAAATCGATGACCGACATCTCCTGAGCACCAGGCAGCATTGCCCGGACGCGTATTCCGCCCGGGGTTCGGTGCATTCCGAGAAACGAGAACGGATCACCGCACCGGGCCGCAACGATCGCCTCGACCTCCGGCTCACGCTGCCGCAGCACGCTCAGCCCCCTCCATCCTGGCCAAGATGCCGAGGACGCCGTTCAGCGGGATGTCGACCCAGCCGGGACGGTTAGCCAATTCGTATGAGACCTCATAGACGGCCTTTTCGAGCATGAAGAACGCCAGCATGGTGCGTGCCTGAGTCTTGCTCGCCGGATATGCCGCGCAACCCCGCATCGCCTTCCGATAAGCAGCGCGGAAACCGTCCACCGCTCGGTGCCGCCAGGCTTCGGCCAATTGCGTCATCCGCGGCGCCGCGGCGGGCCGCGCTTCGGCGAGTTGCCGAACCGCAGTAAAGCTCGCGTAGTCAAACGAGCGGATCATTCCGGCGACGTCGCGCAGCGGCGAACTCTTGCGCCGGCGGTCCGCCAGAGGCCGCGCCGGCTCGCCCTCGAAATCGATTATGAAAAAGTCGTTCTTGACGACCAATACCTGGCCCAGGTGAAAGTCCCCGTGAAAACGGGTTTTTTGCGCCTCGACCTCATCCGGGATCAGCATCCGGATCTGGCGGAACAGACTATCTCGCTGCCCGAGGAGGTGTTCGGCCAGATCCTGGCTGGAGGCTGGGAGTTTGGCGCGCTCCCGCTCCAATTTAGCCAGCATGTCGCTGGCCGCGCCCTCGAGGTCCCGTCGCCATTCGGAAATATCAGCGGCGCTGATGGGTTCGGGGGCGAAATTGGGATCGTCGTGTCCCTGCTCGGCCAGCGCTCGATGCATCTCGGCGGTGCGCAGCCCGAGTTGGCGCGACAGTGATAGAAAGAAAACGTCAGGATCAGGCAGGCTCGAAGGGTGCGCGCCGCTCGATACCAACGCATCGTCGAGGTATCGAGTGAGATAGTCCAAGGCTTGCGTCCAGCCATCTCCCTGGTTTTGGACAAAGCCGAAGAGAACACCAAGCGCGTGCGCCTCCGGCCCGCTGTCGCCGCCAAGATCGAGCTCCATGAACGCCAGAAGCGGCGGCGTGTTGGCGAACCCCGCGCGCTCGACAAGAAAACGAGACATTTCGATCTCGGGATGCGGACCGGGCTGCAGACGCCGGTACGCCTTGAGCATTCCGTAATTGTCGAAGATCACGGAGCTGTTCGACTGCTCCGCGCCACTGCGGCGAACCATGAGACGCTCGGGCGCCGCGATTTGGTCGAATATCGGGGTCTTGCGGCAGCGGATCTCGCCGCCTTCGAGCGGTATTGTCGCTTCCTGCCGGATGGCCTCCATCATAGCCAGTGAGAAGCCGTCCTGCGACAGGGCATCGACAAGCGCTCCTTCGCGGCGAAATTGGCGTAACTCGGCTAGGGTGGCGGGGATCAGCCCTTGCCGTAATTCGGTCTCGGCAGACGACCATATCGTTGCCAGCGGGAGGAAATAGCGCTGTCGGCCGCCGTGTGCGAGCCGGACCTCCAGGGCCGCCGCCAGAAATTTTTCGGGTCCCGTCCCCTCTTCTGCGGGTCGGGTAACCTCGCCTTGCGCCAATATGGAAGCCGCCTTCACCCGCTGATCCTTTGCTCCAAACCAACGCTGGCGCGGCAGAAAGTTGGGAATCACATCGCTTTGCAGCTGCGGGAGATTGGGCTGGCGGAAGAGGTCCGCCCACCCGTGTGGCATCACCAAGGTGAAGAATTCGGGCGGAGCCGCTCGCATGCTTGCTGTCTCAGCGGCACTGGGGAGGAGCTCGAACCAAAAAAAACTATACCCTTGCAAGGTGAGCAGATAGGGCAACTCGCCGATCGGCGGAAACGCGCTTCGCCCAAGCAGCTCGACCGGCTGCCGGCCACGCCAATCCGAAAGGTCGAGTTCGACCGCTTGCGGGGTGCGCGACAAATTGGCGACGCAAAGGACGATTTCATCGCCATAGCTGCGCAAGTACGCGATGACCTTGCGGTTCGACGGATAGAGGAACTGCAGAGCGCCGCGTCCAAAAGCACGCCGCGAGCGGCGGGCTGCGATCAGCCGCTTCAGCCAGTTCAGCAGCGACGACGGCGAGCGGCTCTGCGCCTCGACATTGACCGCCTCGAAACCGTAGACCGAATCCATGATCGGCGGCAGATAGAGGCGCTCCGGATCCGCCCGGGAAAATCCGCCATTGCGGTCGAACGACCACTGCATCGGCGTGCGCACACCGTCACGATCGCCGAGAAAGACATTGTCCCCCATGCCGATCTCGTCACCGTAATAGAAAACCGGAGTCCCCGGCATCGAGATCAGCAACGCGTTCAATAGCTCGATCTTCCGCCGATCGTTCTCCATCAGCGGCGCGAGGCGGCGGCGAATGCCGAGGTTCAGCCGAGCACGGCGGTCCGCGGCGTAGTAGTTCCACAGGTAATCGCGCTCGCGGTCGGTGACCATCTCGAGCGTCAGCTCGTCGTGATTGCGCAAGAAAACCGCCCACTGGCAGGTGTCCGGTACATCCGGCGTCTGCCGCATGATATCGGCAATCGGATGACGGTCCTCGGTGGCCATCGCCATGTAGATGCGCGGCATCAGCGGAAAATGGAATGCCATATGGCATTCGTCGCCCGCGCCGAAATATTGCAGAACATCCTCAGGCCATTGATTGGCCTCCGCGAGCAGCATGCGGTTGCGGTAGTGCATATCGAGTTCGCGGCGCAGTCTCCGCAGCACCTCGTGGGTTTCGGGCAGATTCTCGTTGAGCGTCCCTTCCCGCTCGATCAGGTACGGCACGGCGTCGAGACGCATGCCGTCGACTCCGAGATCCAGCCAGAAGCGCATGACGTCGGTGACAGCTCGAAATACTCGCGGATTGTCGAAGTTCAGATCGGGCTGATGCGTATAGAAGCGGTGCCAATAATAGGCTTGGGCGATCGGATCCCATGCCCAGTTGGATTTTTCGGTATCGACGAAAATGATGCGGGTCTGAGGAAATTTCTGGTCGGTACTACTCCATACATAGAAATCGCGCAGTCTCGAGCCGGGTTTTGCACGACGCGCACGCTGGAACCACGGATGCTGATCCGAAGTGTGGTTAATAACGAGCTCGGTGATCACCCGAATGTCGCGTCGGTGTGCCTCCCGCACGAACGTCCTGAAGTCATGCATCCCGCCATAGGAGGGATTGATGTTTCGATAATCAGAGATGTCATAGCCGTCGTCGCGCAGCGGCGAGGGATAAAACGGCAATAGCCACAGGGCCGTAACCCCGAGGTCCTGCAGGTAATCAAGCTTATGGCGCAGTCCCTCAAAATCACCGATGCCATCATCGTTGGCATCGAAGAAGGCCTTGACATGCAGCTGATAGATGATCGCGTCCTTGTACCACAGCGAGTCTGCGGTCTCGGTGCGCGCGATTGTGCCGCTGTCAGGCAGCGGGGTGGCAACGTCATCTGGAGGTGTCATGCGGCGCCGGCAGGAAGCAAACGGAAAACCAGGGCGGGGTTGGTCTCAGGGTCGAGGTGGAAGCGTTGATACTGGCTGTGACAGGTCACTGCCCGGTGGGTGAACGCTTCCTCGAGAAAGAATTCCGCATCACCGGGCAAGCCGAGTTCGGTCAAGGGCAACTCCACTGTGTCCTCATGCGCGTTGTGCGGATCCAAGTTGACAACGATGATCACGACGTTTGCCCGGTCCGCAGAGATTTTCGCATAAGCGAGGATGTTGGGATCACTGCAGTTCAGAAATCGAAGGTTGAGAAAATCTTGCATTGCCGGGTTATTGCGGCGGAAGCGATTAAGAATGGCAATATCATCCTTGATGTTGCCCGGACGGTCCCAGTCCCACACCTTGTATTCGTACTTTTCGGAATGAAGATATTCCTCGCGCTCCGGGATGGGCGTGTTTTCACACAGTTCGAAACCGTTATAGATGCCATAAACCGGCGACAGTGTTGCGGCCAGCACGAGGCGAACGCGAAACGCCGGCCGACCGCCCTCCTGCAGGAAAACCGGCAGAATATCGGGTGTGTTGGTGAAGAAGTTTGGCCGAAAATACTCCCTTGCCGGGTATCCCGTCAGCTCGGTCAGGTATTCGGTCAATTCCCATTTCGTGTTGCGCCAGGTGAAGTAGGTGTAGGACTGCGTGAACCCTGCTTTGGCAAGTGCCCGCATCATCTTGGGCCGCGTAAAAGCCTCGGCAAGAAAGACTGCCTCTGGGCAACGGGCCTTGACCTCACGGATCAGCCACTCCCAAAACGGCAATGGCTTGGTGTGAGGGTTGTCGACGCGAAATGTCCGCACCCCTTCGCCAATCCAGAACAGGATGGTGTCACGCAACTCGGTCCATAGCGCTTCACGGTCCGGATTGTCAAAGTCGACATTGACAATGTCTTCGTACTTTTTCGGCGGATTTTCGGCATATTTGAGCGTTCCGTCGGGCCGGAAGCGAAACCACTCGGGGTGCTCGCGAACCCAAGGGTGGTCGGGCGCGCACTGGATCGCAAAATCCAGTGCCACCTCCATCCCGAGTTCCGCGGCGGCATGCACGAATCGGCGGAAATCCGCCAAAGTGCCGAGTTCGGGGTTGACCGCCCGGTGCCCGCCCTCCACCGAACCAATGGCATAAGGACTGCCCGGATCCCCGGGTTCGGCTACGGTGCTGTTGTCCCTGCCCTTGCGGTTGACCCGGCCGATCGGATGGATCGGGACGAGATAGACGACATCGAAGCCGAGATGAGCAATCTCCGGGAGGCGCGCAATACAATCGTCAAAAGTGGCGCCCTTGTCGGGGTGTGATCCTTGGCTGCGCGGGAACATTTCATACCACGCGGCAAAGCGTGCCACCTCGCGATCGACAACCACCTCCAGTTCGCGGGCATACCGCGTTGCGTCGCTGCGCATCGAACAGCGGGCCATCAAGTCGCGCACTTCGGATGAGAGAAGCAAGTCGGTGCGCCCAGCGGCGTCGCGGTCGTCGAAATCGCGGAGTGTCTTGCGGATAAGAGCGGCGTCGCTGCGGCGAACCTCCCGCACCGCGGCCTCGACGATCGCCCGTCCTTCGACAAGCTCCAGTTCGATGCCTTGGCCGGCCGCTCGCTTTTTTTCGACTTCGTCGCGCCAGCTTTCGAACTGGTCGGTCCAGGCCTCGATCGTGTATCGCCAGAAGCCAATCGCATCAAGCCGGAAGCGGCCAACCCAGCGATCGTTATCGTAAAAAACAAAAGGCGTCTCGTGCCAATCGCCGTCCTCATGCCGATACTTCACGACGGCACGCAGCTTGTCGTGCCCGTCGCGAAAGAGATCGCCCCAGACCTCGAATAGGTCGCCGACGACCCGCTTGGCCGGGTAACGGCCGCCGTCGAGTTCGGGGTAGACCTCCTCGATTTGAATGCGCGCTTCGGGCCGCCACAGCGGATGGTGCACAATCCGGTGCGCGACAGGAGCGCGACCAGCGGGCACGACTCGAACGCCGAGCGGTTCGACTTCGACTTGGGACCCTTCGAGTTCGACATTTCCGGCTTCGCGATCATGCGTATTGACGATGATGAAAGCTCGGTCACCCCCACTTTCGCTCCGCCGCTCCAGCACCACCAGCGGGTCGTCCTGATTGCTCAGCAACCGCTGCGGACCTTCTTCGTTTAAGACCGGAGTTTCGTGCTTTAGCGCATTGATCTCGGCGATAAACTGGCTGAGATCAAACCGCTTCGTCTCCGGTTCCTGGTCACGGGTGCTAACGACATCGAGCCGCCGTGACCAGCCGTACTCGAACCCCATCGGCATCATCACACCCGCAGAATAAGCGGCCGCAAAGCTGTAGGCCTGCCGGTAGCGAGGCTCCATTTCGTACTCGGGAATTCCCGCGGCGCGTAGCTCGTTGATCAGCCGGTCGGTATCGTGGCTCTCGGGAAAGCCGATCGAGGGCGCGATGTGACGAAATTCCTCGTACTGCTCGAGCAGCCACGGGCTTTCGAAATCCCACCATTTAACGCTGTTGAAGAGATAGTCGAACCCCGCACCGGCGAGGGCCAAGACAGCTTCCTTCGGCGCTCCGAGATTCTCGGCGCAGAACACCACCTTTAGAGAAGCCGTTTTGGCGTCATCGGTCAAACCGCGCCAGACTTCGGCGGGAACCTTATAGGCCGCGTCGCAGCGGAACCCGTCAAAACCGAGGCCGATGTAATGGCGCACCAGCTCTTGGAAATAGGTTAGGATCTGGCGTTGTTGCGGCGGCCGGTAATCGAGCTCGGCCAAATCACCCCATACCGTCTTTTGCGTGGGATCGGCGGGATCCGTCGCGTACGGCGAGACGACATTGCCGCGCGCGTCGCGGGTAAACCAATGCGGCCGGCTGGCGACGAGTTCGCTGTCCTTTGCGGTGTGGTTGACGACGAGATCCATGATCACCCGCAGTCCGCGATCGCGCGCGGCGTCGGTAAACCCGCGCAACAGCTTGTCGTCGTCATCCGGCTCGCTGCCGCGGAAGCGAGGATTGAGCCGGTAATAATCCTTGACTGCATAGAGGCTGCCGGAAAAGCCCGGATAGTGAAACGGGTTTATGTAAACAGCATTGAACCCCATCGCCGCGATCCGCGGCAGATGTTCGCTCCATTGCCGAATTGTTCCGGCCAATGTCGGAAATAGATTATAGATCCGAAGTCCTTCGCTCACTGCCTAGCCGTACTCCCAAGCAAGCCCGCCCCGCTGCCGCTCCGCCCGATAATGGCAGGGGGCTAGGCGAGGTTCCAAATCACCCGCCGGGCAATACCAAAACTTCCGCCGTTTCCGGCAGCTCCGACCGAGAGAGAACGACGGTGCTGCTAGATGAATTCCGCACCGCGTAGAGATCACCGATTCGCGCCAGAAATTTGGCTAAGGTCGCCCGCGTAAAGATATGCATCGGAATGACGATCTTCGGTTTGATTTGTTGCACAACGTCGATCATGGCCTCTTGGTTCAAGGTCCAGACGCCGTCGACCGGCACCATGACAATGTCGATCGAGCCGAGCTCGGCGAGATGGGTCGGGGTCAGGGTGTGATGCAGATGGCCGAGATGGGCGATGCACAAATCGGCAATGTCAAAGACGAAGATCGAGTTGCCGTTGTAACGGGTCCCGCCGAGCTCCCGAATGTTGGTCGGAACGTTGTGAATGCGCACATCGCGGTATTCCAGCCGGTGTGTTGCAACTCCGCCGCTCGGGTCCCACCCGCGCAAGATGTATTTTACGCCAGACTCGACCGAATCGCTGTAATGCGTCGGATGAGCATTGTTCATCGTCACGATGTCGGGCGTCACCGGCGCCCTGATTGCATCATTGTAGTCGGTGACGATGCGCACACCATTCGGGCTCTCGATCAGAAAGCTCGCATGACCGAGAAAAGTAAGTGAAACGGCCCCTTCGGCTTCGGCTCCGGCAAGCCGCCAAGGCCGGAGCCGCTCCGCTACGACACCCGTACAGGCCGCGTGGGCAACGGACGCGATCGTCGATGCGATCGCGAACGCGCACACGAAAATCAGCCGTGTCGTAAGGGGCGGCATTTCGGCATCTCAGAGTACGACCTCGACCAAGAACGGACCGGGGGTGGCGAGCCCTTTAGCGAAATGGTCGTTGAAGGCCTCCATCGTCTCAACCCGTGCTCCGGGCACGCCCATGGCGCACGCCAGCCCCACCCAGTCGAGGTTCGGATGCCCGAGGTCGAGCATGTCTAGCGCCTTGCGCCCGGGGTTGCCGGCGCCGACATTGGCGAGCTCGCCGCGCAGGATCGCGTAGCTGCGGTTGGAGAACAACAGGGTGGTTACGTCGAGCCCCTCGCGCGCCTGGGTCCACAGCGCTTGCAAGGTGTACATGCCGCTGCCGTCGCCTTCGAGGCAGATCACCTTGCGGTCCGGGCAGGCGACCGCGGCGCCGGTCGCCACCGGCATCCCCATGCCGATCGAGCCGCCCATGTTCGACAGCCAGTCATGCGGCTGCGCCGATCGGGTCGGCGCAAAGAAACCACGACCGGTCGTCACTGCTTCGTCGACGACAATGGCGTTCTCCGGGAGCAGCGCGCCGAGCGAGGCCCCGAGCGCTTCCGGCGTTATGGTCCCGGTTGCCGGCGTTGGCGCGGGACCATTGGCTACCGGCGCCGGTGTGGAGCGCGCATCGACCTCGTTGGCCAATGCCTCGAGCGCCCCGATTAGATCCGCCTCGGGCCGCGCAAGGACATGGCGCACAGCATCTGGCGGCGCCAACAGGCTCGGCTTGTCGGGATAGGCGAAAAACGCCACCGGCATCTTCGAGCCGACGAGGATGATGTGTTTGAGACCGGTCAAAACCTTGACTGCCTGATCGACGACATAGGGTATCCGCTCGACGGGAACCCGCCCGCGCCCGCGCTGCGTCCGCGCGTTGGAACCCTGCGCCATCAGCTTGGCCCCGGTCTTAGCGGCAATCCGGCCGGCGAGATCGAGCCCTTCCTGGCGCAAGGCTCGGCCAGTCAGCAGCAGCAGACACGGCTCACCCGAACGCAATACCTGCGCCGCCTCGGCGACCGCCTCGGGAAATACCTGTGTGGGCTCCGCGGCCGCCGGCACGTCCACCGGACCGGAGCCCTCGTTCCACGCCGTGTCCGCCGGCAGAATGAGGGTCGCGATCTGGCCCGGCGGCACTCGCGCGGCGACGATGGCCGCCGCGCCGTCGGCGGCAACCGAGCGCGCGTCGGGCGAGGTCTTGACCCAGCGCGAGAACGGCCGTGCCGCGGTCTCGATATCGGTCGTCAACGGCGCATCGTAGCGGCGGTGATAGGTGGCGTGATCGCCGACGATGTTGACCATCGGCGTTGAAGCCTTGTTGGCATTGTGGATGTTGGCGAGCCCGTTGGCCATGCCGGGACCGAGATGCAGCAGAGTCGCCGCCGGCCCTCCGGTCATCCGGGCATAGCCGTCGGCGGCACCGGTAACGACGCCTTCAAAAAGGCCGAGCACGCAACGCATCCCATCGACCCGGTCGAGTGCCGCGACAAAATGCATCTCCGAGGTCCCTGGATTGGCAAAGCAAACATTGACGCCGCCGCCGACCAAGGTTCGCACCAGGCTTTCCGCGCCGTTCATTAACCTTCCTCCGATCGCTGTGTCGTTGCCGGCTCCGGCCAGACAGCTGCCGTAAGCATGCCTGCCGCCGGGCGCCCCTTCAAGGCGCTGACGCCAATGCTTGGAACAAGACAAGATCATCCCGATCTTTGCGGCATCGTTTTGGCAAGGTTTGGATACCGCCCGTGAGCGAAGCGCAGCCACTTTTCTCGCCGGCGCCACACGCTCGGACCACGGCGATGCCGGGGCGGGAGATTGCCAAAGCCCTGCGCGAAAACGCTCTCCTGGCATTCCCGCCCGCGGCCTTTGAAGAAGACGTGATCGTGCGCAGCTTTCTCGGCCGTCAGCAGATCATTCTCAACCGGCCGCAAGCGATTCACCATATCCTCGTCGAGAACCCCGACAATTACCGCCGCACCCCGGCCACCATCCGCATGTTGCGTCCTCTGCTTGGCAAGGGCCTGCTGCTCAGCGAAGGCGAGGCGTGGAAACATCAGCGGCGAACCCTCGCCCCTGCCTTTGCGCCGCGTACGATCCCGCTCTTGGCACGTCATGTGGCTCGCGCTGCCGACGCCACTGTCGAGGAACTCGCCGCGTCCAGCGCGCAGCCTGTCGATCTTCTGGCGGCGATGCAATCTCTCGCCTTGGAGATCGCCGGCACATCGATGTTTTCGCTGGGGATGGAGCGTTACCGGCCGGAGTTGCGCGATTTGATTATCGGCTACACCGCACATCTCGGCCGGCCGACCTTTCTCGATTTTGTCTTGCCTCTGCCGATCCCGAGCCCACGTGATTTCGCGCGACGGCGGGTACGGCGACGCCGGATGAAGCTGATCGGACAGATCATTGCCGAGCGCCGGGGGAAGGCCTCCGAAGCGGCGCCACGCGACCTGTTCGATCTGTTGTCGACGGCGCGCGACCCGGAGAGCGGCAGGCCGTTCTCGGCCGACGAGCTGGCCGACCAGGTGGCGACGATGATCTCGGCCGGTCATGAGACCACCGGGCTCGCGCTGTTCTGGTCGCTTTATCTCCTCGCGGAGGCGCCAGCGGTTCAGGAAAATATCACAGCCGAGGTCGCGACTGTCGATCTCAGCCCCGACGGCGCGGCCGAAGCTCTGCCGCGGCTGGTCTACACCCGAGCTGTCGTGCAAGAAGCACTGCGACTCTATCCGCCGGCGTTCACGATCGCCCGACAGGCGCGTGCGCCCGATGTCGCCGGCGGTATTCCGGTGCCAGCCCATGCGGTGGTGTTCATTGCACCCTGGATATTGCAGAGGCATCGGCGGTTGTGGATGCAACCCGAGACCTTCGACCCGGCCCGGTTCCTGCCCGACGCGCCGCCCCCGGAGCGCTTTGCCTATATGCCGTTCGGTATCGGACCGCGCGTCTGCATCGGCGCCCAGTTCGCACTGACCGAAGCGACCCTGGTCCTGGCAAGGCTGATCCAATCATTCCATATCGAGCGCGCCGGCGACGAGCCAGTGACCCCGATTGCGATCGTCACCACCCAGCCCGACCACCCTCCCCTCTTCCGGCTGAACCGCCGCGCCTGACCCCGTCAATGACGGTTTTCTTATATCGGTGAATGACGCATGCTGTGAATGGCCGCCAAAGGGATCGCCATGCGCTCGCAACGACTGACGATGATCATCTTTATCGGGATGCTGCTCGGCATCGCCGTCGGATATGCCTGCAACCGATTGTGGCCCGATCCGCAGACGGCGAAGACGATCGCCGGCTACATCTCGTTGTTCACCGACATCTTTCTGCGCCTGATCAAGATGATCATCGCGCCGCTCGTCTTTACGACCCTGGTGGTGGGGGTGGCGCATATGGGAGATACCAAGGCGGTCGGCCGGATCGGCGGCAAAGCGATGATCTGGTTCGTCACCGCCTCGCTCGTATCGCTGCTGCTCGGCCTCATCATGGTCAACATCCTGCGGCCGGGCGACAATCTGAACCTGCCGCTGCCCGACGCTAGCGCTTCGACCAATCTCAATGCGGCGTCACTCTCTTTGAAGGATTTCGTCACTCACCTCGTGCCGAAGAGCGCGGTCGAGGCGATGGCCAACAACGAGATCCTGCAGATCGTCGTCTTCTCTCTATTCTTTGGCGTCGCGGCAGCGGCACTCGGCGAGCGGGCCGAGGGGGTTATCAAGATCATCGACGAGGCCTCGCAGATCATCCTGAAAATCACCGGTTACATCATGGGTCTTGCCCCGATCGCCGTGTTCGCGGCAATGGCAGCGACCGTGACGACGCAAGGGGTCGGGATACTGGTGACTTACGGAAAGTATCTAGTCGAATTTTATTTGAGCCTCGGCGTCTTGTGGCTGGTGCTGATCGGCGCGGGGCTGCTGTTTCTCGGGCGCAATATGTTCCGGCTGATTTCGCTGATCCGCGAGCCGTTTCTGTTGGGCTTCAGCACCGCGAGCAGCGAGGCCGCCTATCCGGTGACGATGGCGCAGCTCGAAAAGCTGCCGGTCAGCAAGAAGATCATCAGCTTCGTATTGCCGATGGGCTACTCGTTCAACCTCGACGGCTCGATGATGTATTGCACCTTTGCGGTGATCTTTATTTCGCAGGCCTATAACATCCCGCTCTCGATCCCGCAGCAGGTAACGATGCTGTTGGTGCTCATGCTGACCAGCAAGGGCATGGCCGGCGTGCCGCGCGCCTCGCTCGTCGTGATCGCCGCGACCCTGGTCACCTTCAACCTGCCCGAAGCGGGGCTGCTGCTGATCATCGGTATCGACCAATTCCTGGACATGGGCCGCACCGCGACCAACGTGATCGGCAACAGCTTGGCGACCGCGGTGATCGGCCGCTGGGAGGGCGAGACGGCGGCGACGATCGGCATGCCGGCGGAGGCGCAGGCGGCGTGATGCCGCAGCTCGGGCTCGCGGCCGCGCTGCTCGCGTCGCTGCTTGCCGTTCCTGGCGCCGGCGCGCAAGAGCTGACCGGAACCTTGAAGAAAATCCGGGACACCAAGGCCGTAACCCTCGGCTACCGCGAGAGTTCGATCCCTTTCTCCTACGTCAACAGGGCCGGTGAACCGATTGGCTATTCGATCGATCTTTGCAGCGCCGTCGTCGAGGAGACCTCGAACGAACTCGAAGGTGTCGAGATCGCGGTCAAGTACAAACCGGTGACCGCAGCGACGCGGATCGCGGCCGTGCGTTCGGGCGAGGTCGACATCGAGTGCGGCTCCACGACGGCCAATTTCGAGCGCAAGAAGGAGGTCGCCTTTTCGCCGATCTTCTTTGTCGCCGGCACCAAGCTCCTGGTGCCGCGTTCGTCGGGCATAGGCTCCTATCGCGATCTACTCGACAAGACGGTTGTCGTGACCGCGGGCACCACGAACGAGGCGGCGGTCCGGGCAATCTCAGAAAAGCAGCACCTCAACATCAAGCTTTTGGTCGGCAAGGACCACGCCGAATCCTTCGCAATGCTGAAGGATGGCAAGGCCGACGCGTTCGCGACCGATGATGTGCTGCTTTATGGACTGGTCGCAACGAGCGCCTCCGGAAGCCAGTATCATGTCGTAGGCGAATATCTGTCCTACGACCCATATGGGCTGATGTACCGCAAAGACGATCCCGATTTCGCGGCTGTCGTCGGCCGCACCTTCAGCCGGCTGGCCCAGAGCCGCGAGCTGGTGCAACTCTACAATAAATGGTTTCAGCAGCGCCTACCAACCGGCGAGATCCTCGACCTGCCGATCAGCCCGCAACTCGAGGAGATCTTCCGCGTCGAGGGCGTGCCCGATTAATGCTTGATTGACGAATAAGGCAGGATCGGCTCGCCGGCTTTGTATTGATCCGGCCAGAGCACGACCTCTCCCTTGCCGTCGCGGAAATCGTCGACACTCGTGCTGGCGATGTTCTGGAATTGCACGGTCATCAGGCGTGCTTTCTTCCACTCGCCCTTTTCGCCGAACTCGACATCGCCAATGACGGTCTTGAAGGTGTGACTACGGATGTAATCTGCAATCTTGTCCTGGTCGAGACTTTTGCTTCCCTCGACAGCTTCGCCCATAACTTGCAAATCCGCATATGCCCAGGGCGCGAGATAATAACCCAGCGGATCGACGCCTTTGCCGGCCGCTTGCTTCTGATAGCGCTCCAGGAATTCCATGACACCCGGAAACCGCAACGTCGGGGCCGGCAGCCAAAAATCGAAAGTGATGATGCCATTCAGCATCGGCCCGAGTGAGGTCTTGATCGATGTGCTCTGCGGCCCGGTCATTGTGCCGCAACAGATTTTGGTGTTGAGCCCGATCTCGTGCATGGCGCGGATCAGCCCGACACTGTCGGGCGGATAAGAGGCGATGTAGACGATGTCGGGGCTCATCGCCTGGATCGCGCGGATGATCGGGCTGAAATCGGTCGTCGTCGGCGGGTAGGTCTTGTCATAGACGACATCGAGCCCGGCCTTCTTGATGTTGACCCGCGCCCCGTCGGCGGTGTTGCGCGTCGCTTCGCCGTCGTCGACCGCCAGCGCGATCGTTTTGAGGCCCAGCTTTTCTTTATGGGCCTGTACGATCTCGAAGAACCCCTCGGAGATCGCCGCCCGCGGGTCTGGCCCGACTGGCAGCATCGAGAAGTATTTCGGGTAATGGAACTCTTCATTCACATCCATGGCGAACAGCCCGATGAACGCCTTGTTGTGCTGAATGACAACCGGCAAGGCCGGCGCCGTTACATTGGTGCCGTAGGCGGAGATGACGAGGTCGACCTTGTCGACATCGAGCAGCTTTGTATAGATGCCGGGCACCAATGACGGGTTGGTCTGGTCGTCGTAATAGACGAGCTTGACCGGACGGCCGAGGAGCCCGCCTCTGGCATTTGTGTCTTCCGCCCAGATCTGCATTGCCAACAGCCCCGAGGTGCCGTTCACCGCGAGCCCGCCGGTCAGCGGCATGCTGAACCCGATCGTGATGGGCGGCCCCGCCGGCGCCTCGGCCAACGCCGCAATGGACGCTGCCAGCGTAATCGCGGCGATCGCAACAATTGCCCCACTGAGTCGTCGAAACATGCTTCCTCCCCTCCTCTGCCCAGTCTTGGATCAGTGCCGTGCGTCCTTCGAGACGGCCGCGGCCTCGTCCGGCTGAGGCGTTTTCTTAATGCCTCCAAAGGCTTCCCTCATGCTGAGGAGCGCCCGACGGGCGCATCTAGAAGCACGCACCGGCCGCGATGCGGTCATGTATTTCACAGGCTCAAACACACGGCGTCAGCCAAGAGCATGGCACACCGCTTCGATATTGTGTCCGTCCGGATCGAAAACACACGCACCGTAGTAATGGCGATGGTAAAGCGGGCGCAGCGAAAGGAATGTACGCCCCAGTCGTGCCAGTCTCGCGCATGCTCCGCCTTCGACCGATGTTCAGGTGATGTTTCTCCGTGCCCCCCGGACCCCCGCCGCCAATGCGCGGACCTCGGTGAGGACGGCGTCTATTAGCCCGGGTTTGGCGGTGTCGTCGGGGTTGAGGTCGAGGGCGAGGCGCTGCACCAACGAGGAGCCGACGACGGCGGCGTCGGCGGCGCGTGCCACCTCGGCGGCTTGCTCCGGTGTGCGGATGCCGAAACCTACGGCGACCGGCAGCTCGGTGAACCGGCGCAATCGTGCGACGGCGGCGGCGACATTGGCGGAATCGGCCGAGCGGGTGCCGGTAATCCCGGCGATCGCGACGTAGTAGATGAAGCCGCTGGCGTGCTCGACGATGCGCGGCAGGCGCTGGTCGTCGCTGGTCGGAGTGGCGAGGCGGATAAGATCGAGGCCTGCCGCGCGTGCGGGTGCGGTCAGCTCTAAATCCTCTTCAGGCGGCAGATCGACGACGATGACTCCGTCGACACCGGCGGTGACCGCATCACGCGCGAAACTCTCGGCGCCATAGCGGTAGATCGGGTTGTAATAGCCCATCAGCACGATCGGGGTCGTATCGTCGGCGCGGCGCAGTTCGCTCACCAGCCCCAACGTGCGGGGCAGGGTCATGCCCTGCTTCAAGGCGCGCTGGCCCGCTTCCTGGATCACTGGACCGTCGGCCATCGGGTCGGAGAACGGCATCCCGATCTCGATCAAATCGGCGCCCGCGGCGGCAAGACCGGCAAAGAGCCGGGCGGAGGTAACGGGGTCGGGGTCACCGGCGGTCAAGTAGGTGACGAGCCCAGCCCGCTCCTCCTCCCGCAGTGCTGCGAAGCGCTGCTCGATGCGGCTCACAGCTTGACCCCGAGGTGATCGGCGACGGCGAAGATGTCTTTGTCGCCGCGGCCGCACATGTTCATCACGATCAGGTGGTCCCGCGGCAGGGTCGGCGCGATTTTGGCTACCAGCGCAAGTGCATGGGCCGGTTCGAGCGCCGGGATGATTCCTTCGAGCTGGCTCGATAATTGAAACGCCTCGAGCGCCTCCCGGTCGGTGATCGAGACATATTGCACCCGGCCGAGCTCGTGTAGCCAGGCGTGCTCCGGGCCGATGCCCGGATAGTCGAGACCGGCGGAAATCGAATGCGCGTCCCGGATCTGCCCGTCGGGATCCTGCAGTAGATAGGTCCGGTTGCCGTGCAATACACCGGGCTCGCCGCCGGTCAGCGAGGCCGCGTGCAATCCGGTCTCGATACCGTGCCCGCCGGCCTCGACGCCAATCATTGCGACACTCGGTTCGTCGAGGAATGGATGAAACAGGCCCATCGCGTTCGAGCCGCCCCCGATACAGGCGACCAAGGTGTCTGGTAGCCGGCCCTCGGCCTTTTCGAGCTGAACCCGCGTCTCACGCCCCATGACCGACTGGAAGTCGCGCACCATCATCGGATAGGGATGCGGGCCGGCAACCGTGCCGATGACATAAAACGTGTCCTCGACATGGGCGACCCAGTCCCGCAATGCCTCGTTCATTGCGTCCTTCAGGGTCGCCGTCCCCGAAAGGACCGGCACCACCTCGGCACCTAGAAGCTTCATCCGGAAGACGTTGGGCTTTTGCCGCTCGATGTCGGTCGCCCCCATGTAGACGACGCACGGAATATCGTAGAGAGCGCAGGCGGTCGCCGTCGCCACGCCGTGCTGACCGGCGCCGGTCTCGGCGATGATACGGCGCTTGTTCATGCGCCGCGCGAGCAGGACCTGGCCCAAGCAATTGTTGATCTTGTGCGCGCCGGTGTGGTTGAGCTCGTCGCGTTTCAGATAGAGCTTTGCACCGCCGAAATGGCGGGTTAGCCGTTCCGCGAAATACAAGGGGCTCGGCCGCCCTACGTAATGCTCGAGACAGTAATCGAGCTCGGCCTTAAATGCGGGGTCACCGCGGGCTTCGGCATAGGCGGCCTCGACCGCCAGGACTAGCGGCATCAAGGTCTCGGCAACAAAACGGCCGCCATAGATGCCAAAATGTCCGCGTTCATCCGGACCGCCGCGGAAGGTATTCGGGACCTGCATCAACTACTCCTCATGCGCGGCAAAATGCACTACAGCGACACAGAGAGCACAGTGAAAAATGGCAGCTTTAAAGTGCCCGGGCGGCGGCGAGAAAGGCGCGGATCTTATCGGGGTCCTTGACACCCGGACGGCTCTCAACGCCGGACGAGACGTCTACCGCGGTCGCTCCGGAAATTCGGACCGCCTCGGGCAGCAGCTCAGCAGTCAGGCCGCCGGACAGCATCCAAGGACGGCGCCATGACCGATCCGCGATCAGCCGCCAATCAAAGGCCAAACCGTTTCCCCCCGGCAGAACATCCGGCCGAGCCGGCGGTTTTGTATCGAATAGCAGCAGATCTGCGACTTCTTCATAGCGGGCGGCGTCGCGAACGTCGTCTAACTCGGTAACGGCCACCGCCTTCATCACCTTCCGGCCGAAGCGGAGTCTAGCTTCGACAACCCGTTCCGGCGTTTCTTTGCCGTGGAATTGCAGGATATCGATCGGCGCCGACGCGAGCGCTGTCTCGATCAAGCGATCGTCGGCATCGACAAAGAGGCCGACACGCGTAATCCTGGCCGGGATCGTAGCGCACAGCTGCGCGGCTTGCTGGGGCGTGACGGCGCGTGGGCTCGGAGAGTAGAAGACAAAGCCGATATAGGCAGCGCCATCGGTAACGGCGGCCGCTACCGCCTTCTCGCTCGACAGGCCGCAGATTTTTGCCGCTACACTCATCTTCTGCAATATGGGGCTAAGCGCGGCTCGCCGAAATACGAAACCGGCCTGCGGTTAAGGGCGAGTATTCGGAGCAGAAATGTCGACCTGGCCTTCGGGCGGCGGTTCCGGCTGCTTGGCAGCGCTGATCTCGGCGTCTCGATGCTGCCGATACACACTGCGCAAAGTGGCATAATAGTCGAGCGAGTTGCGCTCCAATTCATCGAGATCATGCAGGTGCTGGGCGCGGGTGTCGACGGCATTGGCACCGCCGGTGCCGACGCTCGCATAGGTCGCAGGAGCGCCGCCGACATAGGTCAGCGGGTTCATGGCAAAGTCCACGACCGTGCCGACCGTATCACGCGCATTGGACGGGCCGAGCAAAGGCAGCTCGACAAACGGGCCTTCTCCGACGCCCCAGACCCCGAGCGTCTGGCCAAAATCCGCCTTGTGCGGCGGCAGCCCCAAATTCGTCGCCACATCGAAGATACCGGCCACGCCGACCGTCGAATTGATCGCAAGCCGCTGCACCGACTGCCAGGCCTGCTTGACATTGCCCTGCAGCGCGTCGTTGACGGCGACGCCCGGCTCCTTGAGGTTCTGTACCACATTGTGGACGCCCGTTTGCACGCCGTCCGGTACGTAATCGACGTAAGCCTGCGCGACCGGCTTTATGACCGCATGGTCGGCGGCAACATTGGCTTTGAAGATCGCCCTGTTTACCGGCTCCGCCGGATCATGCTCACCCTCGGCGCTGTCGGCAGCGGTCAGGTCGCTCTGCGGAGTGGCGCATCCGCCGCAGCACAGCGATATCCCGACTACGATAGCCAACAACGCCTGTGTTCTGCGATTGCACGTTCCGATCCAACCGGGATTTTGGGTCCTGAGCACAGTAACAAGTCTCCGCAGGTCGCGAGATTCGCCGCTAGGACGGGCGGCTATCCTGGCCACTCCCTCACAGTTAGCCCGCCGTCGGCGCCGCGCTCCGGTCCAAAGTAGGGCCTTGCACATGTTCCCTACCCCGGCGGGCTCCGTCAAGACGACCACTACCGTCGGCCGATGATCGGGATTTGCCGTCGAAGGGCTGGCCCATCTCAAATCGCCGCAAACGTTTCCGATTCGACAGCTCCGTACCAAACATTGCGCAAGTATCGTGCCCACTCCACAGTCGATGTTGGATCGCAGGTTAGAGGCGGCCTTGCATGAGCTGAAATCGTCTAAGAACCGGCGCTTGGAGAGCTGTAAACGCCGACATCGATCCGATATCGGATGACCGCTGGGATTGGGAACTCAACGACCTCAAACAGAGACCTCGCGCGACGCGGCGTCATAGACGAGCTTCGCCGTCGCAATGTCTTCGATCGCGATCCCCACCGATTTGAATATGGTTGTCATTGCAGCTGGAGCCTCTTTCACCCCGGCGAAGATCTCGCCAGCTTCAGCAAAGATCGTCGCCTTGGAAAGAATGACGTCTCCCGATTCCCTGAGAACCGCCTCCCGCGAATCGACAATGAGCGTATTGGCCATTGCGGTGTCGTCGAGCTCTCGCCAGTTGGGCCGAGGTGAACCGACAGCATTCACGTGAGCCCCCGGTTTGAGCCAGGCGCCTTTGAGGATCGGTTCGATCGCATTGGTGGCAGTGACTATCACATCTGCCCCGCGCACGGCAGCTTCGAGAGCTGCCATCCTGGCACCGTGTTTTTCGGCGAAGCGCTCGGCGTGAGCGGGGGTGCGGCTCCATACGCGGATCTCCTCGAAATTGCGTACTTGCGAGAGCGCGTGCAAATGGGCCTCAGCCTGCACCCCACTGCCGAGCAAAGCCAATATATGGCTGTCGGAAGCCGCCAGATATTTCGTGACTGCCGCCGAGACGGCTGCTGTTCTCATCTCGGTGATCAAGCGCGCGTCCAGAACCGCCAACGGCTCGCCGGTGTCAGTGCGAAACAGCAAGATCATTGCGAGATGGGTCGCCACGCCGCTTCCTGCATTACCCGGATAGAAGCTGACGAGTTTTGCACCCATCGCATCATCCGCCACCGCCGGCATGATGCCGAGGTACTGCTTGCCCTCCTCGATCGTCAGCATGTTGCGCACTGGCTGCAGCACGCGCCCGCGTGAGAAGGCCGCGAGCGCGTTCTCCATTGTCGAGATCAACCGATCCCACTGCAGCAGCTCGCGGATACGTTCCTCATCCAAGTAAAGCACCATGCGACACCGCCGCTGCGTGACACCGATCGATTACAGCGGTTTAACGCGCAGCGCTCGCAGTCTTCTCTCGCATCAGAGCGATCAGACTACCCACCCGACCGCCATTGCGCTGGACGACGGAGGCGAATTCCGAGCGCTGAGTGACGGTCATGCTGACACCCTCGACAATGACGTCGTTGATCTTATACGCACTGTTGTCGGCAACCAGGCGCCAGTCGATCCTGAGCGGTGAGGGGTTCCCTGGGTTGATGACGTCGGTCGAAACGATGACCCCGTCGCCGTCGCTCCGGCTGCCGCGGATCTTGAAAGTCTCGCCGCCAAAATTTGCGAGCCGAGCCGTATACACGAAGACCACGTAGTCCTCGAAAAGCTTGACGAACTCTTGCTGCTCCTCCTCGCTGGCGCTTCGCCAATAGCGACCGAGAACAAACCGGGCAATACCGGGGGCGTCGAAATCCTCGTGGAACAATTGCCGAAACCGGGCCTGCCTCAGCGCGGGATCGGTCTTGTTGTTGAGCAATTCGACGGCACGGCTCCAAAGCTGGTTCATAAAGGCGGTGGCATCGGCCGGATTTACCAGCGGGGGAGCCGCCAGCGATGCGGTGGCGATAATGACGAGCAGGCTGGTCAGAAAGGAACGGCGCATCATGTCGGCAGGACCTCCGCCAAGTCGTGGAGTTATCCTATCGCATAAAGCGACAATCGAGCACCCGGAATTAAATTTGCGCTGAATCGGCCGATTGGTCGGCAAGATAGGGCGATAACCGTTGGCGATGAGGCAATGCTTGCCTACATCGATGCCGTACCGATTACGTGATCGATTCGACAGGAGGGGCACGAAAGATGTGGCCGTTCACGCGTGAAAAGCTGGTCGTCCCGCAGCCGGAAGACTGCCTGCCGGGGCGGACCGAGCCGATGCCCCTGCCCGAGCGGCACTTTGTCAGCGGCCGTGCGCTGGCCGGGCCCTATCCCGACGGCACGGAGAAGGCGATCTTCGGGCTGGGCTGCTTCTGGGGCGCCGAGCGGGTATTTTGGCAGGCGCCGGGTGTCTGGGTGACGAGTGTCGGCTATGCCGGCGGCACGACGCCGAACCCCACTTACGAAGAGGTCTGTAGCGGCCGCACCGGACACACCGAGGCCGTGTTCGTCGCCTACGATCCGAAGGTTACCAGCTACGAGGCGCTGTTGAAGCTATTCTGGGAAAACCACGATCCCACCCAGGGCATGCGCCAAGGCAACGATGTCGGTACCCAGTACCGCTCGGGAATCTATACTTTTTCGCCGGCGCAACGCGCCGCGGCCGAGGCTTCGCGCGAGGCCTACCAACGTGAGCTCGAAGCCGCCGGTTTAGGCGAGATCACCACCGAGATCCGCGACGCCCCGCCATTCTATTTCGCCGAGGCGTATCACCAGCAGTACCTTGCGAAAAACCCTCTCGGTTATTGCGGTCTCGGCGGCACCGGCGTCACCTGCCCGATGCCTGCAAAGGTCGCCGCGGCCTAACTAAGCGGGCCAGAACGGTGTGGCGTGTTTCAGCGCGCGCAGATGCTTGCGAAGCGTGCGCTCGCGTCCAGCCAGGATCTGGTCGTGCCATTGGAGTACGTCCATCCAGGCGTGAATAGCGCGGGTCCCGGGTTCGGTCTGCGCAAACAGTTCAGGCACGAATTCGTGTGCAACACGGATGTCGTTGGCGTAGCCGAGGTCGTCCTGCAACCGCTTCAGGCTCTTCACAAACGGAGATAGAAGGCCCTGATCGAACAGGCTGTCGAACACCTCGACCGTATAGCGGAGCTTCTTTGTCGCGATCCGCAGCTTGTGCCGTTGCGGCGGCGACAGCCGGTCGAAGTCCTCGCTATCGCGCCGCACCCTTCGTAGGCGTCGATCGAGGACGTGCGGTGCGATCTCGGCGATCGGGCGGGCAAGAGGATTGACCTCTGCCGGCGCGGCGTCGATCCGCCAACCGCACGCTTCGAACCAACGCAACAGGCGCAGCATCGCAGCCGTATATCGCTCCGAAACGATCATCTCCCTGACCCGGCCGTACGCCGTTTGCCTCAGCCGGTCGAGCGTGGCGGCGAGCTCATCCCAACCCCGTTTGTCGGGTGGCCCCGCGCGGGCGCTCGGCAACAATTCCGTCGCGAAGACATCGAGATTGCGCGCGGGACCGAGTCCATTGGCGAGCCAGCCCAACTCCTCGCGCAACCAGTGGTGATCCTCCGCGGGGAGCAGCTTCTTGAGCGAGGAGATCGCCGAGCGGATGCGCCGCAGGGCGACTCGCATCTGATGAACCCCCTCCGGGTCTGTCGCAAGTGCTGCAGGTTCGTTGCGCAGCAGCTGGGCGAGGCAGTTGCGGCCGATTTTCTGCAGAGCCCCCTCGACCGTCATGTGAGGATCGAGGCTGACAGGTTCCGCGTAGACCGCGGCGGGCGAGGCTGAGCCACCCGCGGCGAGGCGATAGCCCCGCTCCGACTTCGTCCGCAGCTCGATACGGATGGGCGCCACCTCCAGCAATCGCAAGGCAAGATCGTAAACCGTTGCGGCCTGGCCGTTCTTGAGCTCGAGCTCGACCTCGCTGATCGGCTCACGCGCGTCACCGCCGGCTAAGCGCACCTCGCCTTCGTCGATCGCCGCCTCTATCTGCGTCTCCGGCAGCGGCTCGATCTCGACGGCGGTGCGGGTCACATCGGTGAGGAATAACGGGCGTAGTCGGCCGATCACGCCCCGCGGCAAGTGCCGACCGCTTTCAGGTGCGCTGCCGTCGGGCTGGTTGTCGGAAAGAACGTCCTCCCATTCCCCTCGCGACAGCATCCCAGCTCCAGCAGCGTCGTCCGCCTTTACGGTCTGAATGAACCTGCCCCCTTGCTCGCGGACGCGCAGGGTCATTCCGTGCCGCTTTAGTACCAAGTCCGGCGTGTCGTAATAGGTACTGATCAGCCGTTCTTGCGAGCTGACGGCACCAGGTGTCATGGCAAGGAGCGGGCGCTGCAATTCCGGAAGATCGCCCGTTTGAGCCGCGAGCTTGAGTTCGACTTCCGTCGAAATGAGAGCCTCCCCGGTTAGCTAAAACATCACTTCCGCGGCGCCCCCGTCAACCGCCGAGGTATTCCTATGCCACGCTTAACCTTGCCGCAGATCGCGCCGTCAAAAAAGTGTCATATCGGCGCAGCGGCAAAGGACGAGGCGGCGCACGGCAGAATTGCAGAGACGGCCCAGCTCTGCCGGAATTAGCCGCGCTAGTTTTGCGGCCATCGCGGAAGGTCAACAACCGGCAAAGGCAAGGCAGAGGGAGGAATGGAGCGGCGACAGCGGCCCCGAGCGCGGCGGATCCCCGATCGCGCATGGGCCGGGAGGATGGAATGAGTGTCGCCGCATACCCTGCCGCCCGTCGCTCATGGCTCATTCGCGAGCCCGATTTTCGCCGGCTTTGGCTGGTTGGCGTTGTCGTCTTCGCGGTGCGCTGGCTCGAGATGCTGGCGGTTGCGGTGTTTGCTTATCAGCGCACCGGCTCACCCTTTATCGTCGCGCTTCTTACCATGCTGCGGATGCTGCCGATGGCGCTGTTCGGCGCCCTTGTCGGCGCGGTCGCAGAGCGGCTCGAACGGCGCACCGCGCTCATTCTCGTCATCCTGTCGATGTTGCTGAGCTCGCTGACCCTGGCACTCCTCGCCTGGGCCGACGTGCTCGAGGTCTGGCACGTCGCGCTCGCGAGCTTCGTCAACGGCATCTCCTGGACGACCGATAACCCGGTGCGCCGCACGATGATCGGCGAGGTCGTCGGGTCGGAGCGGATGAGCGCGGCGATGTCGATCGATGTCGGCGCCAACAATGCGAGCCGGATGCTCGGCCCCACCCTCGGCGGCCTGCTGTTCGCGACCGTCGGGATCGGCGGTGCGTTCGCGGTCAGCGTCGCCTGCTACCTCGTGGCGCTCGCGGCCGCGCTGCGGGTGCGCCACCGCAATGCTGTGCGGCCGTCGACCGCCACCAGCGTTTTCGAGCGAATGGTCGAAGGGGTCATGCTGGTGCGGCGCGACCGCCGGCTGGTCGGAACCTTGGTCATTACCGTCATCTACAACACCTTCGGCTGGCCTTTCACGACGATGATCCCGGTGATCGGCCAGGACAATCTCTCTCTCGGTGCCGCCGGGATCGGCCTCCTCGCCAGCATGGACGGGGTCGGGGCGTTCGGCGGCGCGATCCTGATCGCCCTCTTCGCAAAACCGCGGGTCTATGCGCGGCTCTATATCGGCGGGGTCTTCGCCTATTTGCTAATGTTGCCGGTCTTCGCGTTGGCCTCCCATCCCTTGTTCGCCGGCAGCGTCCTGGTGGCGACCGGGTTCGCCAATGCCGGCTTCAGCATCATGCAGGCGACCCTCGTCTACCTTTCGGCGCCCGCCGAGATGCGCAGCCGCATCTATGGGGTGCTGTCGGTTTGCATCGGCGTCGGCATGATCGGTTTCATCCATCTCGGTCTGCTCGCCGGCCTCGTCGGAGCCCCATGGGCGATCGCGGCGACAGGGTTCGAGGGCATCCTGGCCATGCTTCTCACTCGGCGCTGGTGGCGCACCCTCGGGTAGATGGTGGGTTGCGCGGAAATCGTCACAATCCGCCCGCGCTCGATGTATTGTGAGGCGGTATCGCGGGAGAAGAAAATGTCGTCTGCCTCACTCGACCTGCGCCGCGCCGAGACGCACGGCACCGACTATGTGGAACGTGCCCGCCAGCTGGCGCCGCTATTGACCGCCGCCGCGGACGAGATCGAAGCGCGCCGCGAGCTGCCGGACCGAGTGGTCGAGGCGCTGATCGAGCGCGGCTTTTTCCGCCTGCTGCTGCCGCGCTCCTTGGGGGGCGCCGAGCTCCAGCCCATAACCTACGTCCAGGTCCTCGAAGAGATTGCCAAGGCCGAGCCCTCGACCGCCTGGTGCCTCGGGCAGAATTCGGGCTGCTCGATGACCGCCCCCTATCTCGACCCGGCGGTGGCGCGTGAGATCTTCGGGCCGCCGCGGGGCATCCTCGCCTGGGGACCGGAGCTGCCGGGGGCTGGGCGCGGCGTTGCGGTCGAAGGCGGCATCCGGGTCACCGGGCGCTGGGGGTTTGCGACCGGCAGCCGGCACGCCACCTGGCTCGGCGCGCACGTCCCGATTTTCGAGCCGGACGGCACGCCGCGCCTCAACCCGAACGGCCGCCCCTTTGTCCGCACCGTGTTGTTTCCGAAGACCAGCGCCGAGATCATCGACAATTGGCAGGTCATCGGTCTCAGGGGCACCGGCAGCGACAGCTACAAGGTCGACGACCTTTTCGTCCCGCAGAAATACACCGCCTCAAGGGACAACGAGGCCGAGCGGCGCGAGCCGGGCCTCCTCTACCGGTTCACCAGCGGCATGATCTACGCGATGGGGTTCTCCAACGTGTCGCTGGGCATCGCCCGCGGCGCGCTCGAAGCCTTTGTCGAGCTGGCGCGCGACAAGATCCCCCGCGGTTCTCGGGGCACCCTGCGCGAAAACAATGTGATCCAGTCCGAGGTGGCGCAGTGCGAGGCGAAATTGCGCTCGGCGCGCGCCTTCATCCACACCACCCTCAGAGAGATGTGGGACGAGGCCGAAGAGAAGGGCGATTTCGGCCGCGACAAGCACTGGCAATTGCGGCTCGCCGCGACTTGGGCGATCCAGCAGTCGCGCGACGTCGTCGCCACGATCTACAGCGCCGCCGGGTCGACCGCGGTCTTCAACGAGAACCCGTTCGAGCGCCGGCTGCGCGACATCCACGCCGGCACCCAGCAGGGCCAAGGCCGCCCCGTCCATTTCGAAACCGTCGGCCAGATCCTGCTCGGCCTGCCGCCCGAAGGCCGGATGTTCCGGTAGCGACGGACCGCCGTTCCCGGCTTTTCCCGTTCCAACGGGAATCTCGCCGATTCGCCGCGCGGAACCGCCGTTTTGCCGTGAAAATATTCATCCGAATCAAATGGTTGTGGGCGAATTCTCGTGAAGCCCTCGGCCAAACACTGATCGGACGTCCCCTACGGGTCGCACGGCGGCAGCGCGAGAATTTGCCGGAGGCGCGACCCTGTTCCGGCGATAGGTTCATGGATTCCCTTCATTTAGCCGGCGTATTGCGCGCTCCGCTAATGCGTATGATTCCTCCCAATGCGAGACTTCGAACAAGCGCTCGGACCATGGTTTGCGCTTAAGATGCTCACGCTCCTCTCGACGCACCTCGTCTAGTACCCGATACCCATCACGCAAGTTCTTCTTGCCCTCATCCTCAATCTCACCGGCTCGGTGACGCTCGTCTGCCGAAGTGGCACGGCTCGCTAGTTTGTTGGCGATTGCTAGCGCTACCAGACCCGACGTGATCTTGTAATCTGCGAGCGTCGCTTTCCAATAATTCTCGTCTTGCCCGAGACTGAGGCATTCGGCATGCAAACGTGTCAAGACCAAAGCTCGATCATATAAATTCTCCATCTCGACCCACGTGTCGCCGAGAAAGTGGAGATCGGACCTAAGTAGATCGTTCTCGTTCTGAAGTAGCTGCCGTAGCATGATCATGCGAACGTCGGGGGATCCGCTACCGACCTGTTGCTCTCCAGACATATTTTTATCCGTGAACGCTTTTCGTTGCTCACAGCGCTGCAGTTCCGTTCCTATGGAAATACCAGCCGGCGGATACACCGCGATCGCCGGGTGATGTCGGCGTCGGTCATAGAATTGTGGCTTCGCGTTAAATTCGATGAAATGGTTCGTCAGATCACCCAAAAAGTCGTGATAGGGAATGTTGGATGCTCCTGCTTGCTGAAAAAGCAGGGCCACCAGTTCGAACTCCGCTCTGATACGGAACCATTCGGGTAGTTCACCTGCCGCCGGGGACTGACGGTACAAATCGCAACCAGTCCTTTCGGGATCGTCGCCACGCGCACAGCTCCACAACAAGAGCCACTGCGCCAAGACATCTATTGCCTCGTCAGGGGAACCGTGCGCCACCAACAAATATGCCAGAGTCATCGCAACATAAGGTTGCAGATAACTAAAGTTCTGAAGGTCAGGAACTCGATCGACAAGGGGCTGGCCAGTTGTTTTATCTTTTTGTACCTCAGGACATGCCTGCGGATAAACGTTTGGAAGAACAGCACGGACGTTGTCTACGACCTGTCCGACTTGGATTGAGAGAGTCTTGAACTCTTGGTCCGGGTGATCTGGCTGATCTGGGTGATCGAGAGGTTGGTTGGTGAGAGCCAACACCGCCTTTGCATTCATGTCAAAAAAGAACTGGATCACAGGTTTGATGTCGATGAGGAGTAGCTGCGAATCTGGAATAACTTTGACGTACGCCCGCAAACAGCGCGCTAGCGTTTTTACCGGTCGCAGAAAGTTTCGGCTGGCGAGCAGCACACCGTCTATCGCATCCGGCGGCACATTACCCGGCTGGAAGTCTCCCCTACCATCGAAGTACGCAATGTAACGGGCGTCCTTGACGAGGTAATCGTCCGGCCCTTCGTCTACCACTTTCTGCAATCCGATTAATCCTGGCAGTGGATAGCTCGGGCGGGCTAACGCAGAGGGATGTTCCTCGCCTCGTGGACTGGCAGCAGAGCCGGTTACTCTACTGAACTGCGAAGGCTCGGTGAACGTCACTTCAATGAACGGCGTTTTGAGCGAAGACAATCCAATATGGTTCAAAAGCGAAGAGATCTCGTTTTGGTAAACTGGCAAACTGTACACTAGGATGAGAAGCAGCAGCGTCAACACACCAATTAAGGGATCCCTCGCCCCAAAGCGTGCTCCGTATAAGCTCCACACAAACCGTGCGGAGAAGCTACCAACAACACTGCCGATCACAAAAGAAAGCGCCGTTCCCGGACCAGGAATTAACGGTGACGAATTTCTGTAAAAATAACATCGCGTTACTAAAGCGAGTGCAACTCCTATTAAAAAAAGGGCTAGTAAAATCTCGACTAGTCGGGGACTGCGATTAGTTTTCCGAGCTTCATGCCGCTTGAAGATAAAAATCCATACTGCAACGCCAACGAGTGCCGATAAAACGAAAACGAACTGATTATCCCACACGTGGACCCCCACTCTTTCGGATTCTGTTAACTGGGAGCGTATCGTCGAGATTTTCCAGTGCCGCTGGAAACACAGTTCGGCCACTCCCAGTGCCGCTGGTAATCGAAGCTGTCGGTTCCTCGCTCGCGGCGCCTGAGAGGTGGCCTCGAATCCAACAGAAAAAGACCACGGGACTACGGCTCGATGGACCAGCGGCGTCTTCGTGAAATGCCGCGCGTCGAACCGGTAAGCACTTTTGGTGCAGCACACCTCTCTGCTTCCGCACGCCAAATTTTCCTATACGGATCGCGGAGACTTAGTCACGCCACGGCGGGCATCTACTATGACGCCGAACCCGGCTGTTCTCAGCTTGCCGCTCAGCAGACTCGATGTAGCTGACGGACAAGCTCGCCAACAAGATCAACAAATTTCGCGTGAATCGCCCCAGGCGGCGACCCTGGTTTCAAGACCGGACGCTGCCGCCACAAGGTGTGCGAAATCTAACCTCTTCTTGAAGGCCGCCACCCGACGAAATGCTACCAGTTCGCCGACAACTACGAGAATACAATCACCAGGCGAGGCGAACGACTGCTTAGTCCGTACCGCTCACGGTGTGGTACCAGCATACACATATTGCATCGCAGTCAACAGAGCGATTAGTCCAATCATAAAGATTGCCGGCAACGTCGCCTTGATACTTCGTGACCGAAATAAACGCCTTTTTTCGCCTTGGGGCTTTGAGAGATTGTTGTCACTCATGGGATCGCTCCTCCTTCTATCGGACCCGGACTTTGCCTGGACCCATATTTTATCCGAGATTCCGAGACGGATCTCGTCATCCACCATCTCAAAGGTAGTTTAAGAACCGGTCGAGGCATGTGACGGAGTTCACACTTGCAAAAAATTTCTGACTGTCTCTTCCAGCGGACGTTCGAGACCACCCCCGCACCGAAACGAGACCCGATCATTAAGCGTACGGCCACGTTCGGCCACAACAAGCCTTTGCGAAGCTTAGCGATCGGTGATGGCGCGGAGGCCGAGGAGCAACTAATGAATTTCCGCGAGCACCCGGGCTTGGTTAATGTGTCGGCCCGTTCGTGAAATTCCGCGAAGTCGCGAAAGCTCTCTTCGCGCCCAAAGTTCTCTGCAGAACCAAGGATATTTCAATTACTCACGGTCAACTAGTCGTCTCAAATAAAGGACAACTGATCCCAGAGGAGGTATGATAGCGGCGCCATCCGCGGCAAACGTCTTGGAATTTCCCGCCGAGGAGAAATGCAGGGGTTGCCTACGCGACGTCCACCGCCGACTCCGAGTGCATTCGCAAACGCCCAATCGAGCGGCACCTTAAGGAGCCGCGTGGCGGTAGCGGCGTCAATCGGGCCCTTTTGGCCGCCGAGGGTATCGTCCCCACGCGATCGCCGTTGCCGAAAAAATCCAAAAGGAGCAACACTGGCTTCAAAAAGCTCACCCGGAACACGGGGAGCATGCGAAAACACTGGGAGGCTTTCATGGCAAATCAAACCGTTAGTGATCTGCTCGGTGCAATCGAGCGCATCGCCCCGCTGATCGCCCAACACGCCGCGGCCGCTGAGGCGGACCGGCATCTTTCCGACGCGGTCTATCAGGCAATGTACGAGGCGGGGCTCTACGGGATGCTCGCGCCGAAAGCCTATGGCGGCCTGGAGCTGCACCCCGCCGGCTGCCTTCGGATATGGGAAGCGGTCGCGCGGATCGACGCCGCCGCCGCGTGGAACCTGGTGATGAACCAAGCCATCACCGCCTATGCGGCCTGGCTGCCGCCTAAGGCGATAGCCGAACTGTACGCGAACGGGATCCCGACGATAGCCGGCGCTCTCCACCCGCCCGCCAAGGCAGTACGGGTCGATGGCGGTTGGAGAATCACCGGCCAGGTGCCGTTCGCGAGCGGCTGCCATCATACGCAATGGCTGGTGATGCCGGCCCAGGAGGAGGGCGCCGATACCCCGTTCGGCGTCTTTTTCCCGCGCGAATCCGCCGCGATCCTCGACACTTGGCACACCTTGGGGATGCGCGGCACGGGATCGGCCGATATCGCGGTGACGGATCTCTTTGTGCCGGATTATCACACCGTGCCGGTGGCGCCGCTGCGCGACCCGCCGCCCGGCTTCGAGGGGCCGCTCTATCGCATGTGGCCGTGGTGCGGGATCATCGGCGAGGGTGCGATCTCGGTCGGCGTCGCGGCCGCCGCGGTCGACGCCGCCGTGCATCACTCGTTTTTGGCCAATGCCGGGATGGGTGCCGCCAGTTTCGCGACTAGCTGGTCAGCTCCCTCGGCATTGATGCGAGCCGCGTGGACTGCGATCTCATCGGGTGAAAGAAAATTCCCCTGACCAGAACAGATCGCAGAGAAATTTAGTCCGAGCGCTATGTAGCTCAACAAGGTAAGCAGCTCATCTCGATCGAGGTCGAGGTGAACCCTATTGGGGTTCCCGGGGTCCGACGCGCTGCCTCCTTCCGATGGGTCGTCTTCGCCTTTTTCGCCTCACCACTCGTTTTCGTCCAGTTACAACGATGTCCGACGCACATTGGGAGACGGTCGGCTTCGTATCCATGACATGACGAAGTGATGAATTTTGGCGAGCTCCCGAGTCTCGTAAAGGGCGCGGTCCGCGCGTTCGTAAAGCTTCGCCACCGTGGGAAAGATGCTTTCTTCCACAGCAAATGTTCTCCGCAAAACCAATAAAATGTAAGTCATTCACCGTCAGTAGCTCGTCCCAAATTGAGGAGCGATGACGGGGCGATCCTGTGCGAGCACTGAGCTGGCACCTGCGTAAATGGGCCATCTCTGACTTGATAGAGGGGCGACAGTGATCGTGCGCATACACTCAACAGTTGTGGAATGTCGATTCTCGCAAATCATCCTCCGAGGGTACAGGTGCACATGATAAGGTTAGTTAATTTCAAAGCCGTGGGAACACGCAGTAAACGGGGGCACTGCGATCACGTGTCCGAGACCGGGATTAGATGGCGATGATGCGACACTGGGATTTGCGGGCGGTGGTGATGCAACACTGGGATTCGCGGGCGGCAGGGACGCGACACTGGAGCTCGGAATCTTATATAGAGGACTATTTTCAAGCATCTAACAAAATTGACTGCGTTGGGTAGATTCAAATGTAGTGTACACAATACAGCCCATAACTACATAAAATTTATCGCCATTCAATATCTTATCATCAGCGTTGATCGGTGGGTCTCCATGTATAGAATCGAAAATTTGAAAGCCGGTAGAATTTGGAAGCACCGGAACACGTCCTTTTGCTGGTACTATCCCGTCACATGACGTATTTTCGGGAATGTTCAATGTTCTTATATCGGTCGCGTTAGGAGTTCATGTCCACTATTGGATGTCAACCCTACAAAACGGATGGGCTTACCCTTCTCCAGGGGAAAAGTTAGGTACGCTCCAACTGGCGCAAGCCACGCCCGTTGGGACAATTTCAGGGCGTGTTTAGTTTCGATTACGCCCCATATTCCAACGCCTACAAGAAAGATCGTGGCCCCAGCAGTGCAGTAATGGGCGATAGCGGCCGATCGCAATTTCACCTCCGCCTTTCCTTAAGTCGCGCCAAGCGACCTCGTTGCGATGCCAATACGCCGCAAAGTGCGGACTGTCTCGGTGATCATGCTATCAGCCGTGAAATAGTGCTCGGGTGGACGTTGTCGCTGCGGGCGATTTCGCTGAGCGGTTCACCTCGGTCGCGGCGGCGAGCCGCCTCACTCTGCTGGTGCGGTGTGAGCTTGAAGGGGTCGGCTCAAGCTCTGGCCGCGCGCTTTGGCCCACTCCCGGCCTTCACCAGTGCGGGCGCATATCAACGCGCGCTCGAACTCCGCCAGCCCGCCGAGGACGGTCAGCATCAAACGTCCGTGCGCGGTCGTCGTGTCCGCCCACGTGTCGGCGAGGGATCGAAACCCGGCTTCTTCGCCGGTAATCGCCGCGAAGGTTGAGAAGGTAGCGGTCGAACGCGCCAGCCGGTCGAGCCTTGTCACCATCGCTACATCGCGGGGGTCGATCTCGGCGGGCAACCGACGAAGCTGCGGCCGGTCGGTCTTCGCCCCGCTTGCCACTTCCAGGAACACACTTTCGCTGCGGCGGCACGAAGCTGGCGCACCTGTGCCGCCTCGCTTTGCCCGCCCCTCGATACCCGCGCGTATTCATAGATCATGGGCTTGATTCCGCAATAAACTTATGCAAGAAAAAAGCTCAGCCGGATCAATCGATCATCAGCTTTGCGTAAGTCCTGACTCATGCAGAAGGTTGGGCCCTAGCCTTCGCACCCTCGGCCGAAAACTCGCCATGATCTCCCTCTTATGACAGAAGAGACCGCGCGGGCTCGGGTAAGGAGCTGACCGTGAAACCATCCCGCGCGACGCACTCGCCCCCATCGGGGCGCACTCGATGGGGCGAGCTACCTCAGCAATTCACCTGGGGAGTATAATAGCCCGCGCTGTGACAGGCTCGGCCGGCGGCCGTAGATGTTGCCGACCACATCCGCGTTGCCCGCCACGCCCCAATTGCCATTGTTCTGCAGCCAGTAGTAACCGAACGGCAAGCCTCTGGCGGCCAGTTGCTGCGCGACACCGGGAGAGACCGGCTGGCCGTTGACGTAATACCAGGCTTGGGCATTGGCGACAGAACCGGTCGCCAGAAATCCCAGAACCGCCATCGCCGCTATCAGTTTTGAACGTCGGCTGGTCATCGTTTCCTCCAGCATCCGCCACTCTTCCGGAATCATCAGCCGGATTGCATGGGAGTCTGGCACATTTCGGTTAGCCGCGGTGTGATCTGCTTCACACTTCCTTTGCGGATTTGCGCCGAGAGCTGCCGCGGTCGAGCGCGCAATAAAAATTAACTGTTCTGTGATGCGTCTCACACAGCCTTACGGGCGGTGCTCCTAATATGAGATGCGTTTGGCACATTGCCGGGCATCTGGATAGGTAGCTCGAGCAATTCACACCAACTGACGCCCGCCCCCAAAGACAGGCTCCCGAGATCGCGCTGTACCGCAGCCGGATCTGTCGAGCTGGGCGGAGCACTGGAGGAGTTGGAGACCATGAGGAAACGCTATTTGGGTTTAGCCGCCGCATTGGCATGTAGCCCATCGCCGGTCTTTGCGCAAAACGCGTCGGCGGCGTTCGCACAAGCCGATTCGGCTGTCTTTGTACAGACCGGGCCGAATGTCTCCCATTATTACATCTTCGATGTCGGTCCGATCGTTGGCGACCTGACATTTACCCGCCTCAACCAGGGTGGGCAGATGATCTGGAACTCGGGAGGACACGCCTTTCTCTATCAGAATTGCACATCGCGCGATTTGGGCAATCTGGGGGGCGCAGAATCCTTTGCGAACGGCATCAACAGCAATGGTGTAGTGGTCGGCAAGTCACAGCAAGCCGGCGGCCGCTGGCGCGCCTTTTCCTATTCGAACGGCACGATGCACGATTTGGGAGGCAGCACAAATTCGCTGATTTGGGAAGAGGCTACGGCGATCAATTTCTGGGGAGACGTGGTCGGCGTCGAGAGCGTGCAGGGAACCATCTCTCCGACCGCCGTGCGATATCAAAACGGTGTGGCCACGACGATGGCCCGCTTCCTCGTCAACCCGCCATCGGGATGGGGCTTTGCAACCAATGTTGCGGACATCAACGACAGTGAAGACGTCACTGGCTTTGTCTGGCAAGGCGGCGCCTCGACTGCCCTGATGTCCACAAACTTCGGGTATCTCTGGACGAAGATCAATGGCGTGCCCGGTCTGGAGTTCGCCACGTTCCCTCGTGCAATGAACCGCTACGGTGACGTTGCCGGGGAAGCCGGGCAGGGCGTCGTGCGCGCTTTCATTTCCAAGGATCCGGCGTCGCCGGCAACCGATCTCGGCACCCTCGGCGGCACGCTCAGCGGCGCGTACGGCATCAACAACTACGACTGGGTCGTCGGCTGGGCGGAGCAAACCAATGGTGGCGGCCCACGCGCCTTTGTGTATGACGGCACCCATATGATCGATTTGAACACCATCCTGTGGAATGGCGGCAGCTGGCTGCTGCGAGAAGCCGACGCGGTGAACGATGCGGGTCAGATCGTCGGCAGCGGCATATTGAATGGGCAACAGCACGCGTTCTTCCTGCAGCCGATGTCCAGGCCGCCGCAATTCCTACCATGTGGCCTCGTGATCGAAGCCCAATAGTGCAACAGGGGATGCGACGATGTCTGGATCTACGGAAACGCAGTTTACGGCCACTGGTCCGGCCACGATCGGCTTCCAGACACAACCGCCCGAGACGAACACCCAATTCGAGATTGGTGTGGATGTCAGCGGCCTCTCTATCGGTGTCAAAGGCACCGGCACCGACGGGGAGCGGTCTCCGCCCCGACCCGGCAGTGGCGGCACCGGGGTGCAAGGCAATGGCAGTGGGGTCGGGCCGGGCGTGGCGGGCTTTGGCGGCAACGCCACTGCCGGCACGATTGATGTCGATCCATCGGCCTGCGCCGGAGTGGTGGGTGGAGGCGGCCTCGGCCCGCAGAGCGGCGGTCCCGGGGTTGCCGGGTTTGGTGGACCGAATAGCGGCGTCGGGGTTTTCGGGCGGGGCGGCGGGCCCTCCTCCGGGCAAGCCGGTGGCCCCGGAGTGAAGGGTGTCGCCGGCGCCAGCTCTACCAGCGACAACGCCGACGGCGTGCAGGGGTTGGCAGCGGCACCTTTTCGGGCGTGGCGGGTTTCGCCGGAGGGGGCAGTTCCGGCACTGGGGTGTTTGGCTCCGGCGGCAGTCCGAACGGTCCTGGCGTTCGCGGCATTGGTGCCGGCGGTCCGAACACCGTCCCGTCCGGTGCGGTCGGCGTCTATGGCCAAGGCGGTCCACAGAGCCCCGGGGTCGTCGGCCAAGCAGGGTCCGCGCCCGCCGATGGCGTAAGAGGGGTTGGCACCGGCAACTTTTCCGGCGTCGTAGGCGTCGGCGGAGGCGATTTCGGCACGGGGGTCATTGGCTTCGGGGGCGCGCCGGGGGCGCCGGGCGTGCGCGGTATCGTTGGCGGTGGCCCGAACACCGGGCCGTCTCGCGCGGCTGGTGTCTTTGGTCAAGGCAACGAGACGGGCTCGGTGGGTGTGCAGGGCACTGGCCCCTTTGGGGTGCACGGCGTAGCCAGAGGAGTTGCGGGGGACACCGGCGTGGTTGCCGAGGGTCAGTCCAACGGGATCGGGATCGCCGCGTTCGGAGCCCAAGCCGGTTTTTTCGGCGGTGACGTCGATATTTTCGGCGGTAGCTTAGCCGTCAGCCATGATCTGTCCGTCAGCGGTAATTTCTCCGTTCTCGGCAGCAAGTCGGCGGCCGTGCCGTTCCCCGACGGATCGCACCGGCAGCTCTATTGCCTCGAAAGCCCGGACAGCTGGTTCGAGGATTTTGGGTTCGGCCGTTTGACTGGCGGCCAGGCGCAGATCCGGCTCGACCCCGACTTTGCCACGACCGTCAGCACCGACGGCTATCATGTCTTCATCACCGAATACGACGACAATAACGGGCTGTTCGTAACCAGCCGAACAAACACGGGGTTCGAGGTGCGCGCCAAGACATCGGCGAGCGAGGCGGCATTCAGCTATCGCGTGGTAGCGAGGCGCAAAGACATCGCGCCGGCACGGTTCGTGAAGCTGACACTGCTGGCCGGAAGCCTGGAGGAGATTAAGGCAAGGTTGGCGAAGGCGGGTTAGACGCTCGCGAGTTCGAGCGGCGGGCGGACGTGGAGCCTTGCGTGGCTTTCCGGCCGCTTTCGCCGCTTTGCCTCATCGCCAATCGTCGAGGACAAAGAGCCCCGGAGCGCTGTAGCCGGGCTCGTTCGGCCGGTGCATCGTCACGCCCTGGATCATTGTGCGGAAGCCGTGCTCCCGCATCTGCCCAGGGATTGCTCTCCACCGACCCAGCACCTCGGTTGCGTGTGGAAGAACCGCCGGGGGCTGCCCGGCGGCGTTCCGGTTAGTCAGGCTCAGGCGCGGTGGCGCCATCCGTGGTGGTGCTGCCCGACGAGCTCATTGGCCATCTGTTGCTGCTCCGGCGACAGGCCGGCGTAGAGCGGCTTGAACGCCGCCAGCAAGCGGGCGTCGTTGTCGGCGTGCAGCTTGGCGAACTGCTCGCGCGCCTCGAGACGCTGGACCGCATCCATCGTGCCGCGGTTCTGCTGCGCGGTGGTAATCGCCTGATCGAGCGAGCTGGCGTTGGTGCGCATGGCCGCCGCGACCTGCTGCCACTGCGTCTCCTGCGCCGGCGTGATCTTGAGCTCGGCCTTCAGGACCGCGATGCGCCCGTCGACCAATTGCCCGGGCAGCATCCGCTCCGCGTGTTGATGGCGCGCTTCGCTCTGTGCCGAATTTGCCGGCCCCGGCGCAGTTTGCGCAAAGGCGGGCGACAGTCCGACCGCAGCGACGCCTGTAAGCAGCGCTGCGGCAAGAAAGGGTGTACCGGGTCTAAACATTTCGAACCTCTGTCACAAAGGGGGGCACGTGGCCCTCGTTCATGACTTACGGACCGATGGATTGGCATATACCCGGAAAGGCGCACATTACAGCGATTTAACCGCGCCGCCAGCTCCCGGTAACAGTCCCGGCATTGGCGACAGCTACGGCCTCAATGCCCGGATCTAGTGGCCACCCGCTCCTCGACAAACCGGTCGATCGCGTCGAGCCAACGGTTGCGGATCACATCCCGTTCGAGGAAAGGCTCGTGCTTGGAATCGGGGAATTCGATCAAGGTGCAATCGGGCAACAGCCGCGCGGCGCGGCGATGCGCCCTGGGATCGACAAAAGCCTCGATCCCGGCGCTGGCGAGCAGAATCGGTGTGCGGATATCGCGGAGAAACTCCGCCCGGTTGATCCTTTTTACAAGACGAAGGGACGCGTCGAGCCAGCCGTAGGTCGGCTCGTCGACCCGCAGCCGGGCGCGCGCCGAAAACCAGCCATATTGCAGGCGGCAGCGCTCCGGATCACTCGAGATCCGGCTGATTTCGGGCGACGGAATGCGATCGGGACGCCACGGTCCCGCTCCCGGGATGAAGCACAAGCCGAGGCCGGAGGCGCGCACGGTGCTGGTTATGCAACGGGCGACGGGGCGCGGGATGCGCCCGGTGCGGATGCCGAGCATCGGCGCCGACAATATCGCCGCGTCGAACAGACCCGGAGATTGCCGCAAACAGACGAGCGCTATGGCGCCTCCCATCGAATGGCCGATCAGCAGTCGCGGGTGACCGGCCGGTGGCAGCGTCTTCACGAAGAGGGCGAGGTCGTTCGCGTCGCGATCATAGCGGCGAGCGCGCGGGCGGCTCGGCCAGCGCCGCGGGCGCTCGGAGCCGCCCTGCCCCCGCCAATCGAGGCACCATACGGACAACCCGCGGGCCGCCAGGTCGGCCATCGTCTCGAAGTATTTTTCGATGCACTCGGTGAAGCCGCCGACCATCACGCATTCGGCGCGAGGACTGGCCGCCGGCAGATGACTCCAGCGCAGCCTTGCGTCATCCAGCGCGGCAAAACTGCCCCAAATGAGGCCAGGCGGCTCGAGAAACCGGGGCGGCAGCAGTGGCAAATCGTCGGTGTCGTCGTCAAACCGCTTCGCGCCAGGGAGGTGCTTCTGTCGGGACAAAGGGTCGGCAAAACTCGTATCGGGCATCCACCACCTGAAAATATGTCACAGCATCGCGCCTTCGCGAGGGAGGTGCGATACATCATGTCCGCACGGCAAAATTGCGGCGCACACTCTACGGGCTTGGCGATTGCAAGAAAAGTATCATGATTGCTGCAGTGCAGTATTTCAGCCAAAACCGGTAAGACGATCTACGGCCGCGTGAAATAGGAAATCTCGTAACAATTCGTAATCATATCTATAGTTTTAACCCATAAAGGCAATGTGATAAGGTAAGATATCGTAATCCGTTCCCTTTGAATGCTGCATAGCAGCATGAAAAAAATATGCAAAACTTTGTAAGTGATAAATGTGATGGCTGTGGAACGCCGTGCGCAAGGCCCATGGCGATAAGTAAATTGTGCTGGAGTAGTGTGGTCATGAAGTTGTTAAAGGCAATGATTTTGAGTGTGGTGCTGTTTTCTTTCGCTGTCTTCGCAGCGAAAGCGGCGGATCTGGCGTCGACAATACCCGCAATTCCGCCTCAGGTCGCGGCGAATCCTGAGGTTCCCTATTCCTATACACGGATGCCTGGGCCGAAGGCCGGTCCTAGTAATTGGATTCCGTCGCCTTATTCGGCGGGACCGGCGACCCCGTCAAACCCCGATGGGTCTACCGCAGGCAGCTGTTATTCCGGGAAGAGTTTCCGCCCCAAACCCAACTAGACCCGCGGCGCTTCCCTTTGTGCGCCGACCTGCCGAAGGGCGCGTTTCTTGCGATGGATGCGGCACCTGGTCGGCACCGGCGTGCCAACCGCGGCGACCCTGGCTGTCGCGTCGCAGCCTGGCGGGATTTCCGGCGGTCAAGATCGTCGCGAGCTCGGGGTTCGGCCCGCAAAATGCCGCATGATGGCCGCTGCCAATGCCCCGATCGACGTCATCGGGACCGGATCCTATCTCCCCGAGCTGTGGAGCGAGACCTACGCGACAGCCGACATCATCGCTTATGACGGTGTCCCGATGGTCAAAGCCGGCCGCGAGTTCCCTGCTGCGCAAGCGAAAGGACGAATAGCGCCCGCGCTTGCGGGTCGCTCGCGCTGCTGCGATTCGCCCCGCGGTGCGAGGAAAGGCAGCACCTCATTGCATAGGCGTTGTAGGCGGCGACGCAGCTATCCTCAGGGTGGTTGAGCTTGATGTCAAAGGCGTCTACCGCGTTTGTTCCGACCGACAGCCATTTCCTGAAGAGCTAACGCGCACGGAGAAATCGCTCGTCGCTGGACATGCGGTTCAAAGTGGATTGAGGCGTGTAAGGAGGGAGACATCCATGCTTGTCGATAAAGAAATCAATGAAAGCCTGAAGACTGCGCCTCCACTTGCGACTCAAGTGCCGCTCGATGACTTCACGCGGGCGGAATCCAAAATACAGGCCGCATCGTTAGATCTTACAATTGGGCAGGTGTACCTACCTGGCACCGAGGCCGGCAAACCCGGCAGTGACAGTGTGCCGATCACTACCCAGACGACCCTAGAAACCGGGGGGACTGCAGTTATCAGGACAGCGGAAGAATTGAACCTGCATCCCAATGTTGCGGGTATCGGCTTTCCGCCCGCGAGCCTGTCACTCAAGGGCTTGCTGATGACCAACCCAGGCCACATCGATCCTGGGTATCAGGGGCCGTTGCATCTCACCGTGATCAACATGAGCCGCGTGCCGTTTCCGCTAATTGCTGGTAGTCGCATA
>Ga0306920_100000334_pt1 | contig 54735 bp, 45 predicted proteins | sample flu12Cox44000170_FD_204666 | JGI IMG/M metagenome (GOLD analysis project Ga0306920, IMG submission 204666) | Lab enrichment of tropical soil microbial communities from Luquillo Experimental Forest, Puerto Rico - flux4day.12C.oxic.44.000.170 (v2)... | ecosystem: Environmental > Terrestrial >... | reverse complement strand
CTGTAAACCGCGCGTTTGCGCTGCTGAAGGAGGAAACAACATCATGATCCGCCTTTCATGGCGCAGATGGCTCACCGCATTCTTCGTTTGCGTTGCCGCTTGCTTTCTTTTGGGCTGCGTGTTCGCCATTGAGTGTTTCTTTCACTGTTAGCACAGATAGCCCAAGCTTCAAATGTCTTACCCGAGATCCACCCGGCGGTGCAACCTGAAATATCGTACTGTTGGCGGCTCTCGCGGTAACTGATTCACCGCTCGTTGAATCCGTTGAGTGATGATAAACTGAGCGAGAGTTTCGTGAGATCATCGGTTATCCCTTGCACTGCCTTGGGAATAGGCTTCCGTAAGAAACGCCGAGCATGTCACCGAAAAGTCTAAACCTGTCCGAAATCAAGTCACGTGCTCGAATCAAGGCAATTTCGATGCGTTCGTAGATTCTCGCGAGAATGAGTATCTGGAAGCCAAGCTTTCGTCGGCCTTCGACTTGAGTGGAGGTCACATTCGCTCCTTGATTTTGCCTCCGCAAGAATAAACCTGAGGTGATTATGAAGTACCAACTCGGTACCAGTTTAGCTATCGCACTTGCTTTTCCACTTTTCGCGCAGAACAAGGAGTCAAACCGTGTCGAAACAGCGGGGCAGGTGATGGAAGAAATCTCTAACGCTCCCGATAAGATTCCGCAGGGCGTTCTCGACCAAGCGGATTGTGTTGTGATCGTGCCGTCTGTAGTGAAGTTCGCGGTCGGCAGTGCTGGCCGCTATGGGCCTGGTGTGATCACTTGCCGCGGCGGGATTGGATTTTATGGTCCTTGGGGCGCACCAGCAATGGTCGCGCTCGAGGGTAGCTCCGCCGAATCACAACTTAGCGAAAGTACGACCGATTTCGTTCTTCTTTTGATGTCACCACGGGCAGCGGATCAGCTGCTTGAGGGCAAAGTTAAGCTCGGTGGGGCTGCGTCCTCGGCCGCCGGCCCCGTAGGTAGCACCAGTTCGAGGGAAACTGATGTCACGGTGCGAACCGAAATTCTTTGCTATTCACGAGCACGTGGGAAGTTCGTGGGCATTTCCCTCGAAGGATCGACGCTGCGGCCTGACGATGGCGCCAACAAGAACCTGTATGGGCAAGACACCACCGCTAAGGATATCGTTATCAATAAGTCCTTCTCAGTGCCAGACAGCGCCAAGAATTTGTTGGCCACACTACAGAAAGTTTCACCGACAAAAAAAGTGAAGGCCGAACGGAGATGAAGACCAAAGCCAACGTACACGATGCCGGAACTCTACCGTTTCCAGCAGCAAGGTTATCTCTCACTGGTATCCAGTGGTCCCATATTCCACCTACCCCGGAGGGGGCAAATGGCGGGTGACAGACGAGCCGTAACGAAAACTTTCGCAAACGTCAAGGCAGAGTTCGTTGCCCGTGTAGCGGCGTCCTCGATGTTCTTTTCGTCGGGCATCAACTGAGCCCGTGTCCAGCAGATGTGTGGAAGCATGAGCCATGGATCGGCGGCTGATCCGACGGCCTTCGAACGCGGAAACTACATGAAAGTTTTGAGTTTGTACGCACTGCGTGCAAACGTATTCAACGGTTAATCTAATTTGCCACACGATTAGAAATGAAGAACAGCGGCAAAAAACAGTGATGCGACCGCGGTCATCCACCCGGTCGTACCCTTGTGAACCATATTGGTCTCCTTTCGTGTGGAAGTTGCTGACGTGACTGAAAGATGTGTAGGCAACCCACGGATCGAGGATTCAATCGCAACGTAATCCTATGCCGCGTGTGCCAAATTACAAGTGGCCCGGAGACAAGCCCAGCAAGTGAGAACCGGTACACTTTGTGCCGGAACCATGTCACGGAATAATCAGCACGCGGGAGCGAATGTCGATTTCGGAGACGAGGGTGCGGTGGACTGGGCATTTCTCGGCAATCTCAAGCAGCTTCGAGCGTTGCTCTTGGGTTAGCCGCCCCGCGAATTCGAGGTCGCTCTCGATGTGGTCAAGCATTCCTTCTTTGGTTTCGCAATCGGCGCAGTCGGCTGCGTGAATCTTACTGTGGCGCAGCCTAACGGTGACTGTTTCGAGCGGCCAGCTCTTGCGTCGCGCATACAGCGCAACGGTCATCGAAGTTCAAGCGCCCAAGGCAGCAAGTAGTAAGTCGTAGGGAGTTGGGCCCGTGTCGGCTCCGCCGGCAGCCACGGGCTCGTCTGCCGTCAAAGCATGTCGGCCCGCGAGAATCTCCTGCGCAAATCCTGCCGCGCTCCCGCGGACAACCACTTCATTTATGTCGGCCATCGTCAGCACTCCTGTGGAAAAAAGGATCTTAACCAATGATTCTTTACTACGGATGAGAATGTAACTCTATCGGCCAATACTCGGCTCCCCTCATTTCCGGCAGACCGACAAAGCGCGGTTCTCAAAAGAGCAAAGGAGATGCTGGGCGGATTGTCGGCTACTCTTCCCTAATCGGATTTGTGGAAGGGTTGCCCGTCATACGGGCGTTTTCGGGCCTCGTTCAGTTCCAGTTTTTGACTTTCGGCCAGACCTCTTTTACCGGCCACTTCAGATTGCGGCAATAGAACACGTCGAAGTGCTCATGAGGCATGGAGTAAGGGTGATCGACTGTGGCGACCTTCTCTACGCTTGCATACCATTTTTCAAGCTCCTCTTGCTGGCCCTGCATGACAATGACGCTTTCACCGGTGTAGTCACGTGGCCCCCAAAGGAAATAGTTCTGGTGCCCGCTTATGGCTTTGGGTAACCCGTATTTCGATCCAAACAGATCAACCGCTCCAGCTTGCCCATAGTTCTGCCCGAAGATAGCAGTTTTGACTCGTACTTTTGGGGGAAGGTCGTTATATACACGCGCCACTGTGGCCACCATTTCTTCCCAACCGAACTGGTCGGCAAAAAGTTGAGGCAGCGGGCCAAGCTTGTGCGTCTCGATGCGCGGGGGCTGAAAATGCATCAATTCTGAGTAGTGGATGTAAGTTTGGACCGGCAGCACCGGAATGGCAAACGGCAAGAATACCGCGCTCACCAGTATCATGGCTGCAGCATAGGCTGACTTGACCCAGTGCAACCCGGGACGCGCCAACCATATCTCCCAGGCCACTCCACCGAAAGCGAACACAATCGGAAGCGCGGGATAGACATAATACACGCGAGGATTTAGAACCATGATCGAACCGGCCGTGAAGAGCCAAGCCCATCCCAGCGCGCGAAATGGCTTTCCTTTTTCAGAGAACAGGCAGTGCCAAAGCCCCGCCAGCCAAATCGGCAAGGTCAGGGGAAGCATTGTCAATGTCAGTTGCAAGAAAAACGTCAAAGGAGGCAGGGGTACGTTCCTGCCGGCGCGTCGAATATTCTCCTGCAACTCTAGGAACGGAAAGTGATGGTGGATGTTCCACAGCAAGTTTGGCAGGAAGACCATCAATGCAAAGGCAGCACCGATCCAGATCCACGGCGTCCGGAAGAATCGGCGCTCTGGCGTCACCAAAAGGCCGGCTACAATGCCGAAGCCAAAGATCAACATAGAATGCTTGTTCTCCAACCCGACTCCAGCCACCAGGCCAAACCAAAGCCAGAGTTTCTGGTCGCCAGTCTTGATGATTCGAATGAGTATGTAGGTGGAACCACCCCAGAAGAGTGGTTCGAAAGCGTTCATGGAGAGCAGATTGTCCGTGGCGAGAAAACCTGGCGCGACCAGTGTCGCCAAGGCGGCCATGCCCTGCGCAAAGCGTCCGCCTCCCAACTCGCGAGCGAGCAGGCCCGTGAGCAGAACGGTTCCTACTCCCGCCAAAGCGGGAAGGAGACGTATCGCTGGGAGAGAATCGCCGAGCACCAGACGCGCAAACTTTGTAAGTAATGCGATGAGCGGCGGCTGATCTACGTAACCCCAATCCAGATGGTCGCTGCAAGCGATGTAATAGAGCTCATCAACGAAGTAACCGTAGTGGCGGCCGGAGTAGAGGTGCAAACCAAACTTCACCGCAGCAATACACACCACAACCATGTATGGGTCGGCAAGCCATGATCGTGGCTTTGCTACGCCACCAAGAAGACCAAACGACCCCCCGCTCGGTGTGCTCAAGCTGGATCTCCCGTAGTTACAGGATCTGCCGCGAAAACCAACTCTACCCTGTCACCCTTCGGAGGACCACGGCCGTTCGACCCGTTTTCTTTGTTTCAATTGTTGGAGAGTAGTCGGCAATCCGAAGTTAAGATTCCTTTGGTTCTAATTTCCGAGTGACCCGCTAGCAATCTCTAAAAGAGGTTTTCAAGCCGCTTCGGGTGAAAACCACAAAGAATTTCACTTAGAACCTGCGAGCCCCTTTCCGAGAAACTCCCTGGCAGTAGCGAGCTCCGGACGGTCCAGGTCAGCGTCTTTCCAGATTTTGAGAAATTCCTCGTAACGTCGTCTGGCCGTTGCGTTGTCGCCCGCAGCTTGCGCCGCGCCCGCGAGCCCAAAGATGGCCTTTGGGCGGTTTGGTGTCCGCTCCAACGTCTTCTGAAAGTACCTGGCCGCTTCGGCGGGCTGATTAAGCCTGAGCTGGAGATCCCCGCAAAGTTCACTTGCAGGAATAACGGGATATGGAGGCTGTGACAAATCGTCGATTGAGTCCTCAATTGCGATCGCCTCTTTAAGTTTCTTCACGGCTTTGTCGCCGTCGCCTGCCGCCTCGGCAGCGAACGCCTCCGCTTCGTTCGCCTGCAAGGTGATGATCAACTTCGCGAAGGGATGTTGTCCCGGCTCTCGAGACAAGGCGACTAGCTTTGCGGCGCTAGCTTTAGCCGTTCCTGCGTCTCTTCGGATGGAGGCGGCTTTTGTCTCCCACTGTAGTTTCACGGCCATGAATTCCCGGGACGAGACCAGAAGTGGGATTTTGGCTGCTTCATCCCAGCGGCCAGCTTCGACCAAGAGCCGCGTCAGCATGTCAAAGTATCCGTAAACCACTCGGTCCGGCACCGCATATATGGTGCGTCCGCGAACGTGCCTGGACTGCAACTCCGGCGTATCCAGGGCCGTCCGTTTGTCGGTCAGCGCTTGATATTGAGCGGCGACGATGTCCACTGTGTGCTGCGCATCGCGAAAACGCCCTAATTGGATGTACGCATATTCGAGATAATTCAGATTGTGATAGTCCCGGTAAGCCCCGGATTCGCCGGCCCGCGTTACGTCAGTCTGGGATACTTCCCATCCCCTCAAATTTGTTGCGGCGGACTCATCCCAATAACCGAGCCGTGTGAATATGTGCGAAGGCATATGCAGCGCATGGGGCACAGTGGCTGCCGCTTGAGCGTAAGCGCGTGCCGCCCTTAGTCCCTGCTCCGCGTGTACTGGATCATCATACGCATGAATGAGATAGTGAAGCGCGCCAGGATGGTCGGGCTGCCTGGCGTATACGGCCTCGAAGATCCCCGCGGCCTTCTCCTGTTGCTCAAAGCCGCGGGAACCCTCAGGAATTGCACCGAGGATAGACAATCCATAGAACAAAGCGGTTTCATCATCTGGATATTGGGCGAAGGCAGCCGCCATCTCGTCGCGGTAATTCTTGTCGCGGGTTGATTTGCGTCCTACGCCAGCATCCTTGTAGAGAGCAGCTATTGCTGCGAGATAGAGCTTCTCGCGGGCAGAAGCCTCCGACGCCGAGAACCCTTTCTGCACGAGACTCCACGCTGCCATTTCGTCGGCTTGTGACGGAGGGTCCCAGAACGGATGGTTATAGGTCATAGCAGCGCCCCAATATGCCATTGCGCATCCGGGGTCGTTCTTCAAGACCTGTTTGAATCGCTCCAGTGCACGCACATACCAAAAGTTATGCAACAGGGCGAGCGCCCGGTCGAAGTCCGCGGCCACCGTCGCACGGCAAGAAATATCCATGTGAACTCGCCCCAAACCCTCTTCTTGTTGGGGAGATACCTGCGCATGTTGTTTGGTTTGCGCAAACATAGCGACTGCAAGGGCCCCGGTGGCGAGTAGCAAAAAACTGGGAGGCTTCATGGCCGAACCTTCTGCCATTCTAACTTAACAGAAGTCTGGGGGTCGAAATGGTGGCTCTACACGCTCCGGCAACCCTCCAATGACCCTGCACGAGGGGATACGGAAGCTAGTGGACAAAGATCAGCATGGTTCTGAACCGTTAGCTCCCGAGTCGTCGGCAATCCGGAAGTAATCCCGAATCCACTTTCTTGGGTATTGCAGACCGCATCCTCCACCGTGTCGGTGGCAGTTCTGGTGGCACTTGGATTGGCAATTTGAGGCGAAATGTGGCGCGGCGAGACTAACTGAAATTCTCACATCTGCTTGAAATGACGTGTCTTGACGATTCCTGACGTGCTTTGGCGTGTTGGCAAAAATGGCTTAAAAGGCCGCTGCTCTACCACTGAGCTACGCCCCTCGAGAGTCTTAACAGTTTGCAGTGGAAAGCGCTTGGCTCGAATCTTGCTCCAGCGCTCGTTGAAGGCAGGTGCGCAAGAGTTGCACCGGCACTAGGCAGGGAGTCGTAGACGAGCTCGGCAACCTCGGCGGTCCACACGATTTTCGAGGGTTAGTGAACCGCCATGAGCCTCGGCAATTTGGCGGCTGAGGACTAGGCCAATGCCGGAGCCGCCCGGCTTGGTGGTAAAGAACGGAACAAAGAGATTCGTTGGATTGGAGATGCCGGGCCCTTCGTCGAGAATCAAGAGCTCCAGGTACGAGGAGGGATAGAGAGACCACTCGACCCGTACATGGCCCTGCGTTTCGGCAACTGCATCCGCCGCGTTGCGAATCAGGTTGATGAGGAGTTGTTCCAACTGATCGCGGTCTGCACGAATCGTTACGGGGGGACCCTCGCGAAGTTCGACAGCGACGCGGCGCTCCAGGGCGACAACGCGACGAGCCACATCCGCGAAATCCACGTCCGCGAGAGACGGTTCTGGAAGCCGGGCAAGTTGGGTATAAGCAGACATGAAGCGCCCCAATGATTCTGTGCGGGACCGAATGATGGCCAATCCCTGGCGCATATCATCGAATATCGAGCCGTCCGCGTTGAAGCTCTCCGATCGTTGAACGCCGGTCTCAAGGCTCTGCGCGACAGATTGAATTGGTGCTAGCGAATTGTTTAGTTCGTGGCCCAAAACGCGGATGAGCCGCTGCCAGGCCTGGCGCTCCTCCTCCCGCAGTGCGCGGCTAAGATCCGTAAGAACAACGAGGTGGTGAGGAGAGCCACCTTGACGAAAGGAACCGCGGCGCATTTCCCAACGACCGGTGCCCCCCGGGAGACCCAACTCCATGGTGCGTGCTGGTTCGCCTTCCAGACAGACGCGGAGTCCCACCTCCGTTGCTGTAAGACCCAGAGAACGTTCCGTGGACCGACCCAGCAATCGCTCTCCGGCCCGGTTCACCAGCCTCAATTTCTCGGTGCTATCAAAGGTAAAGACGGCAACATCAATTTCTTCCATCACGGTGCGCAACAATGCTGTGGCTTCCATGGCGCCGAGGCGCTGCTCGCGCAGAGTTTCGCTAAGCGCGTTCACCTCAATCATGACCTCGCCGAGCGCGTCGTCGCCCCGAGCGCCACGCCCGCGTAAGGAAAAATCCTCCTCGCGCATGGCGGCAAGTAAATTGGAGAGCGTCTGGAGGGAAAAAACAACGCGGTGTTGGACAGAAGCCGCAAAGCCGAGCCAGCAGGCAAGGATCAGAATTGTGAATGTCCAAGCCGTCTGTGACGAATACTGCCCGAACCACAGCAATGCGAGCGCGATGACGGAGCCAGGAAGGCCCGCAGCGAGCGCAAGAATCTGAATCCGCCGCTCGTAGGTAAGCCTCTTCATTCCAAGCCGAATTTTTGCAAGCGGCGATAGAGAGCGCTCCGGCTCAAACCCAGGGCACCCGCCGCATGGCTCACATTGCCTCCGTGCCGGGCCAACATGCGCTGGATAAGGTGTTTTTCGACTTCATCAAGACTCATTTCCTCGAGGCGCAAAGCACCCCCAGAAGGCCCGGCGCGCAAACCCAAATCGGCGCTGCGAATCAACGGGCCAGGTGAAAGAAGAACGGCTCGCTCAATAGCGTGATCCAGTTCCCGGACGTTCCCGGGCCAAGGATGTTCGCGGAGAGAGTGCATCGCGGCGGCATCGAAACCGGAGATTTTTTTTCGATAACGTTCGCAGTAGCTGCGCAAGAAATGATTGGCGAGCAATTCTATGTCGCGCTGCCGTTCGCGCAATGCCGGGAGTTGGATCTCGATAGTGTTCAGCCGAAAAAGAAGATCTTCGCGGAATCGCCCGGCAGCGGCCTCGGCATGGACGTCTATATTGGTGGCCGCGAGGACGCGAACGTTCACGCGGCGTGTGTGCGACGAGCCGACTCGCTCAAACTCACCCGTCTCCAGAACACGCAGCAACTTGGATTGAAGACTAAGCGGGACGTTGGCAATCTCGTCCAGGAACAGGGTACCGGCGTCGGCGAATTCAAAGCGGCCGATGCGATCGGTTCGTGCGTCTGTGAATGCTCCTTTCACGTGGCCGAACAATTCGCTTTCAAATATTCCGCCGGAAAGGCCACCGGCATTGACGGTGACCATGGGCCGGTTCGAGCGCTCGGAGAGCGCATGCAGGGTTCTGGCGATGACTTCTTTGCCGGTACCATGCTCCCCGGTAATCAAAACGTTGGCGTCGGAAGGCCCGATGCGCGAAATGAGATTCAAGATTGGTTGCATCGTTTCCGACTCCGCAATGAGCGTAGGGCGAGCCTCGACGCTTAAAAGGCGGTTCTCCGCCTCCAGGCGCGTGGCGCGACGCAATGCCTGGCGGAGGTCTATTTGCGTGCGCAGAATGCTTAATAGACGAGCATTCTCCCACGGTTTTTGAAGGAAATCGCGCGCCCCAAGACGCATAGCTTCCACAGCAAGTTCGACGCTGCTCCACGCGGTCATTACAACGACGGGGAGGGTGTTATCGATTCTCTGGATAGCGGTTAACAGATCCAGCCCTTCCCTTCCGGAAGTGGTATCGCGGGTGTAGTTCAAATCCACAAGGGCGGCGTCGAATTCGCGAGACTCGATCGCGGCCAACGCGTCTGCCGGCGAATTTGCGGGATACGTCTCAAACCCCTCGTTCTTGAGCAGGAGCCTCAATGAATCACGGATGTCTGCCTGGTCGTCCGCGATGAGAACGCGATGGCGGAGTTGTTGAGCCGTCTTCATAGTTTCCGCAAGCAGTGCCTATTCTACTTGGAATCGCAAGGATTCGCAGAACAGTGCGCCCCTGTAAACCGGCACAGCGCCGGTACTCACCGGGAGACTTGATTGCATCAGCGCGATTTATTCGTAACGCAACGCGATGATGGGGTCGACCTTGGTGGCACGCCGAGCGGGGATATAGCACGCTAGGATGGCCGCGGCCGCCAGAACCAGCGAGACTCCGACGAAGATAAGCGGATCGTGGGCGCTGACTCCGAAAAGCAGGCTCGAAAGAACGCGCATAGCCGCGAACGCAACCAACAGGCCAAGGGTTAGCCCGGCCGCGGCGAGGCGCATGCCTTGCCCAACGACAAGACTCAAGACACGGCCAGTCTGCGCACCCATGGCCATACGAATACCAATTTCGCGCGTTTGCTGGTTTACGGAATAGGAGAGCACGCCATAAACTCCCACGACAGCGAGGAGCAACGCAAGTCCGCCGAACACTGTCAATAGCGCTGCTCCCATGCGCGGCGCCCACAACCCCTGGTCAATCAGTTCACCAACGGTGTTCATGTTGGTTAGCGCGAGGTTCGTGTCGAGAGACTGAACCTGGCTGCGCACCGTCGCGACGACCGCTTCAGGACGGCTGCTGGTTCGCACCTGCATGGTGACGGCAGGGGCATAATCTTGTGTCAGCGGCAAATAGGCCAGTGGTTGAGGTTCTTCTCCAATGTTATTTACTACGGTGTTGCGTACCACACCGACGACTTCGCGCAAGAGGGCCTCACCGAAGAAGTGGAAGCGCTTCCCGACGGCATCCTGATTTGGCCAGAATTGTTTGGCCATGGCTTCGTTGATGACGGCGACTTGGGTTGTATCCTTGCGATCGGCATCGTTGAATTCACGACCGCTCACGAGCGGGATGCGCAAGGTTTCAAAAAAATTCGGTGCGATGTCGTTGAGCTGGGTTAAGGTTCCGCGATAGCCAGATGCTTCATCCTGCCCCTCAGGGAACACGGTGCGCCCTAGCCCTCCACCAAGCGGTAAGTTGGACGCAATGGTTGCCGACTCGACGCCAGGGCATGCCTTGGCTTGTTCTATGGCGGCGCGGAAATATTGCTGCGCGCGCCCCTCCTCATAGTGCAAGGCTCCCAGATCGAAAGCGAACACGAAGAGATTCTTCGACTCGAACCCAGGATCGATCCGTTGCGCGTTCTGCATGCTGCGAATGAACAGGCCCGCGCCGACAAGCGCGACGAGCGCCAGCGCAATTTCCGTTACGACTAGGAGGCTGCGGAACGGGTTGCGCGCCCAGCCCACGCTGCCGCCCCGTCCGCCGATTTTCAGAACCTCGATCAGGTTTGGCTTCGCTGCCTTGATCGCTGGAGCGAGCCCAATCAACACGGCCGTAAGAAGCGCCATGCTCAGCGTGAAGAAAAGCACGTGAGAATCAAAGCTCAAATCGACGTCGCCATCCAGGATGAACGGCGGTCGGAAAGACCACAACGCTGCGCGGCCGGCATAGGCGACGGCAAAGCCGACAATTCCTGACAGAATCGCAAGTACCATACTTTCTGTGAGCAATTGTCGTACAACCCTGCCCCGGCTGGCTCCGAGCGCCGCTCGCACGCCAATCTCCCTTTCCCGGCGGGCAGCCTGGGCAAGCAGCAGATTTGCCAGGTTTACACATGCAATCAGAAGGACCAGACCCACGATTCCCATCATCAATCCACCGGCGAGGACAATTTGGTCGCGATTGTTTACTCCCACAGCGGCGTCGGCGAGAGGTGTGAGCGTCACGCTTCGGCTAGCGTTGTCCTTCGGAAAGGCTCTCTCTAGTTGCGATGCAATGGTCTTCAGCGAGACTTCCGCTGCCCCCACGCTCACACCGTCTCTTAACCGGCCGATGACGGTGGTGGTCAGAAACCTGCGGTCGTTAAAATTATCTTTGAAGAAGCCCGCGAGCACTTGGGGATACATGCTGGTGGGAATCCAGATTTGCTCGGCATTGCCAAATGTAAACGCGCCTTTGAAGCCGTGCGGAGCCACGCCGATCACGGTATAAGGAGTGGCATTCAACGTCAGAATTTTGCCAAGCACGTTGGGATCGGAGCCGAATTTATTGGCCCAGAGACTGTAACTGAGCACAGCAACGTTGTTGCCCCCCGGTTTGGTGTCCTCGTCGGGAAGGAAGAAACGCCCTAAGACGGATCGCAGCCCGAGGATATCAAAATAGTTTGCGCTGACCATCTGCCCGAAAATTTGCTTTGGATCCGCGCCACTACTCCACGTCAATGGGAGCGGGCCAATGAAGCATCCCAGCCCGGAAAAAACCCGGTTCTCCCTGGCATAGTCCTGAAAATTTGGAAACGACATCCCGAGTTTCGTCGTGTTAGCGGTGGTCACTAACGTCTTGGTGTCAACGGTGTCCATTTCGACGACGCGGGAAATTTCCTTGACGGGCAAGGGATTGAGGAGAATGGCATTCACGACGGTAAAGATCGTGGTATTAGCCCCAATTCCCAACGCCAGCGACAATATGGCGATTGCACTGAAACCTGGACTCTTCGCCAGCATCCGCAGTGCATAACGTATGTCCTGCCAAAGTGTGTGCATCCACGACTCCTATTCGTAACGAAGCGCGATCGACCCTGGAGACTTCGCCAGCATTACGCAGGGCGTAACGCAAGTCTTGGAGAATTCCCATCAACTGATTCACCTCTCTCCGTAAATTCAGCACAAGCTCCAGAGTGCCAAAAGTAAGCTATGACACCGAGTGCGCGGCAGTCGAAGAATTCTCGGTGACGAGCCAGCCGTCTCGAAGCTGGATGAGGCGATTGCCAAAGGCAGCATTTCTTTCCGAGTGTGTGACCTGGATGATAGTGGTGCCCGCATCGTTCAGCTTCTTGAAGAGCTGCATGATTTCTTCACCCTGCGCAGAATGCAGATTACCGGTGGGTTCATCGGCAAGGATGAGCTTGGGGTTCTGAATCACGGCGCGAGCCACGCCGACGAGTTGCTGCTGTCCGCCAGAGAGCTGATTGGGAAAAAGGTCTTTCTTGGCGACGATGTTGAAGCGATCGAGGGCATCGCACACTAGGCTGACACGCTCTTTGTGGGGAATATTTTTGTAGGAGAGAGGAATTTCGAGATTTTCGTAGACAGTTAGAGTGTCAATTAGGTGGTAGCTCTGAAAGACGAAGCCAATGTTGTGCTTGTGCAGTTCGTTGCGCTGCTTGACGCTGAGTTTGTGGACCGGCTTATCGAGAAAATGATACTCGCCGGACCAGGCTCCATCGAGCATCCCGATGATGCTGAGGAGCGTGGACTTCCCCGCCCCCGAAGGGCCCATGATGGTAACGAATTCGCCGGACTGAATGTCCAAGGTAACACGACGAAGAAGGAAAAATTTGTTCGGGCCGACGTTAACGGATTTTTCAAGATTTCTCAGCTGGATCAACGCTTGCACGGAATCTCCCTTAACGCTACTCGTACCTGAGTGCCTTGAGCGGATCGAGGTGTGCCGCGCGGCGGGCGGGCAGATAGCAAGCAAGCGCAGCCACTGCCGCAAGCAACAAAGGCAGGCCGATGAACGAGGCCGAATCAGCAGCTTCCACTCCAAAGAGCAAGGCAGCGAGGGCGCGGGCCAACAAGAAAGCAATGGGCAGGCCAATAGCAAGACCTAAGAGGGTGAGGAGCATGCCGCTGCCCAGCACCATACGAAGAATGTCGCTGGTTTGCGCGCCGAGCGACATGCGCACACCGATCTCGTGCGCGCGTTCGCTGACCGAATAAGACATCACGCCAAATACACCCACAGATGCAAGCACCAGAGCGATGATTCCCATTACGGCCATCATCACCGCTACATAAGCGATCCCAACGATCGATTCGGTGATTACCTTATCCATCGGCTTGATGTTATAGAGCGGCAGATCCGGATCGAGCGAAGAAATCTGGCTGCGAACCGCGGAAACGAATTGCAAGGGATTTCCTGCAGCGCGGAGAACAATAGTTGTGTAGTAAGGCGGAGACTGGCGAAAAGAACGATAAATGGTCGGAACGTCTTCCTTATTTATCCAACTATAGTGAACGTCTTTCACGACGCCTGCGATCGTCATCCAAGGGCCATCCGGGCCAACCTTGATACGCTTACCGACCGGCTTTTCGCCGGGGAAATAACGACGAACGAGGCTCTCGCTGACGACCGCGACGGGAGGAGAATCGAGCCCGTCCGTGTCATTAAGCGTGCGGCCGTCGAGAAGAGCGATGCTAAGTTGGTTGAAATAACCTGGCGCGGTGTTCTCAATGATGGCGTTGAGGAGTTCTCCCCGTTCCTGTGCTGAGCGTCCTTCGATCGAAAAATCACTTGTTTCTATTCCTCCGCCTTCCGAATACGGAACGTGCGAGACAAGCGAGGCGGATTGCACACCAGGAATAGATCCCAGTTGCTGTAGCAGTTGCTCGTGAAAAGCCAGGCGCGCGGAAGGCGTAGGATACTGCGACTCTGGCAGGGTGTAGTTCATTGTGAGCAGAGTCTCAGGAGAATAGCTTTCGTTCACGCTCAGAAGGCCCTGGAAGTTCTTCACCAGCAGTCCAGCCCCCACGAGCAAGACCAACGAGAGAGCCACCTCGATGACCACAAGCGCGCTGCGCAGACGGTGGCGGGCACGGCCTACAGAAGATCCTCGACCTCCCTCCTTTAGCGTTTCACTTAGATTGGCGCGTGAGCTCAACAGAGAGGGGGCAATACCGGAAAGAATACCGCTAAACACAGCAACGCCGAGCGTGAATAGAAACGCATTGGCATCGAGGTGGATGGTTTTCCAACCGGCAACGAACTTGGCCACGTCCGGGGGCATATGCGCCAAGATCATTTGGAGGCTCCAATGGGCGAACAGCAAGCCAACTGCGGCTCCCGCCAGCGAAAGCAGGATGCTTTCGATTAACAATTGACGAGTGACGCGCCATCGGCTGCCTCCGAGTGCCGTGCGCACGGCGAATTCGCTGGCGCGGCCGGTAACGCGGGCAAATTGCACATTGGCCACATCGGCGCAGGCGATGAGCAGGACAAAACCCACGGCGGCCATCAGCAGCATAGTGTATTGGCGCGTCAAAGTGCCGGTGATGGCTTCGCGCAGGGGCATGGGGCGAAGTTGCCAACCTTTGTTGGTATCCGGATAGACTTCCGCCTGGCGGGCTGCGATCGCTTGCATCTCGGCGGCAGCTTCGGAGAAGGAAACGTGGGGGTTGAGCCGCCCGAGAACCCAAAGCCAGCGATTGTCGCGGCTCAAGCGGGCTTTTGCGTCGAGCGAAAGGGGAATCCAAGCTTCCGCGGGCATCGGATAATCGAAACCCTTAGGCATTACGCCGACAATCGTGAAGCGTTTCCCATCCACTTTGATGTTTTTTCCAAGGACCCCTGGGTCGGAAGCATGGCGTTCCTGCCATAGCGCATGACTGAGAATGATTTCCTGATCCTTGCCCGGGTTCTCTTCTTCCGGAAGAAAGGCACGGCCCATCTGCGGCCGCACACCGATGGTTTCAAAAAAATTGGCAGAAACCCGAAAAGCCTGCACCTTTTGGGGCGCGGCGCCACCGGTCAGATTCACTTCGTTCCAGGCGTAAGCAGAAAGCTGATCGAACGACCGGGTTTCTTTCTTCCAGTCGAAATAGGTGGCTGGCGCCACAGCGTTCACATCAATGTTCTGATTTGGACGTGAATCGGCCAGAAGAACGACGCCGTCGGCATTCTCAAACGGCACAGGGTGAAGCAGGAAGGCCTCTGCGAAGCCGAAAATCGTGGTGTTGGCTCCAATGCCCAAACCCAGCGCCACGACACAAACCAAAGTGGCCAGGCGGTACTTGAACAGCATGCGTACACCGAAGCGGACATCCTGCCAGATCGTTTGCATCGCGATCTCCTTCGTGCCGAAGAATTCTCAGATCAGGCTCCGACCTGGGCTTCCCGGGTCTCCTCCACGATGCGCCCGTCAAAGAGGCGGATGGTGCGCTCCGCAAAATGAGAATAGCGCTCGTCGTGCGTAACCATGCAGATGGTGGCGCCGTTGCGGTGCAGGTCGCGAAGCAACTCCATGACGGCTTCGCCGTTTCGTGAATCCAGGTTACCGGTCGGCTCATCCGCCATCAGGATCAGGGGATCGCCAACCAGGGCTCGCGCAACCGCCACGCGCTGCTGTTGGCCGCCGGAAAGCTGGGAAGGATAGTGGCGCACTCGGTGAGCCATCCCTACGCGTTCGAGAGCGTGCTCGACCTTTTGTTTGCGCTCCGCCGAACTTGTGCCGCGATAAGTGAGAGGTAGTTCAACGTTTTCGTAGACCGTCAGATCTCCGATCAAGTTAAACGCCTGGAAGATGAAACCAATTTCGCGATTACGGATACGGGTGCGGTCACTGGCCGTGAGATTTGCAACAGGCTGCCCGTTGAGCAAGTAGTTCCCCGTTGTGGGTGAGTCCAGCAGACCCAAAATGGAGAGCAGCGTGGACTTACCGCAGCCGGATGGTCCGGAGATGGAAACATACTGCCCTTTGTGAATCTCCAGATGAATTTCCGATAGAGCGTGGGTTTCCACTTCATCCGTGAGAAAGACTTTCTTCACGCCTTCCATCTTGATCAAAACGTTGTTCGCGTTCGTCATTTGCTCTCCTCGTTTCGCCTTTCGTAAAGCGCACGCTATTGCCTTGGAAACATTTCCTACTGCATAAGCCGCTGGATGGCCCGCAACGTCATTCGTACCGCAACGCTGCCATCGGATCGATTCGAGTGGCGCGGCGCGCGGGAATGTAGCACGCCACCAGAGCCACCGCCATCAGCAACAAGGCGACTCCCAGAAACGTCAGCGGATCGTAAGTACTCACCCCGAAAAGCATGCTGGCCATTACTCGCGCTAGGACCAGTGCTGCTGCCAGCCCGATTACCACTCCAAACATGGTCATTTTCCCCGCTTCGCCCAACACCATCCCTAGGACGTTACTTCGCTCCGCGCCTAGGGCCATGCGAATTCCGATCTCGCGTGTCCGCTGGCCCGCAATGTAGGAAATCACCCCGTAGATGCCTACGGAGGAGAGCACTACCGCTAGGCTGGCAAACACACCCAGCAGCACCATGGCGAATCGCTTCACCGCGAGCGAGTCCGAGATAACATCGCTCATGGTTTCTGTTTCAAAAACAACGATCTGACTGTTGACCCGTTCCACTGTCTCCGTGATCGAGCTCATCAGAGCAAGCGGCGCTCCCTCGGTTCGTACGACCCCTTGCGTACCGTGATCCAGCAGCGACAGGAGAGAATCCGGGACTTGCGAGATAGGGAAATAGCACTGCGCCTGAATCTTCGACGTGGCGTCCGTGTCCAGGCCCCACTGCTTGACGTGGCCCACAATCCCGACAATTTCTGCGGTCGTATTCAAAATTTCGAAATTCACGTGTTTTCCAATAGGGTCTTTGTCGCCGAAGTACAGCTTCGCAAATTGATCGTCGATGACGGTCACGAACTGCGAGTTCTCATTGTCGGATTCCGTCAGAAACCGCCCGCGCTTCAGGGGGATCCTCATAGCCTTCAAATAATCCGGTTGGGTGATGTAGAAAAGAGAGTTTTTCATCTCCGATTGTGAGGCTGGTTTGGCCTCTCCTTCCAGCCACAAGGGTAGTTCCGAGTCGCCGGCCATGGGCAAGGCGCCTGCGGTCAGCGAGACAGCCTGAACCCCCGGAACGGCGCGGATGGCGTCGTGAAGCTGGAGAAACGCCGCGCGGATGGCGGCGGGTGTGGCGCCCAATGGTTGGGAAGACGCGAGATTGAAACTCGCAACATTGCGAGGGTCAAAGCCTGGACCCGCGCTCCACAATTTGGCCAGGCTGCGAATCATCAATCCGGCACCGACGAGCAAAACCAAAGCCATTGCCATCTCCACTACAACGAAAATGCCCTGGGTCCGGTGCCGCGCACCGCTCCCGCCACGCCCACCTTCCTTGAGCGTTCCGTGAATGTCTGTTCGCGAGGTCTTGAAAGCAGGGATCAAGCCGAACAGAATTCCCGCGAACAAGGAAGCGGCCAGAGTGAACAAGAGCACGCGTGCATCGAGGTGAATTTCATCGGCGCGTGGCAGAGCTTCGGGCAGCACTTTAATTGCCGCCTGAGTGCCCCACGCGGCAATGCAGAGACCGAGGGCGCCGCCTGCCAGCGCGAGCAGAACGCTCTCTGTAAGGAGTTGCCGGACAACACGGCCCGGACCCGCCCCCAACGCCGTTCGAATTGCAAATTCCCTCGTTCTTCCTGTAGAGCGCGCGAGGAAGAGATTGGCGACGTTCGCACAAGCGATCAGGAGGACGAAGCCCACGGCAGCCAATAGCACGAGCAGAAACGGTCGAATATCTCCAACCACATCTTCTTTCAGAGACAAGAGTGCTGCGCCAGAATCCTTATTGATATCCGGGAAGACCTCGGCAAGATGCGCTGCCACTGCCTTCATGTCCGTACTCGCCTGCTCCAGAGTGACTCCTGCCTTTAGTCTGCCCACGGCATCCATGCCCATGCCCGCGCGCCGGTCGCGGAATAAGGGGGCGTTACACTGCCCGATGGGCACATACACCTCGGTATTGTTTTGGAAATTGCCGTTCTGGTAGTGAAAACTCGCAGGTATGACGCCTACGATGGTGTACAGCGCTCCATTCAGAATAATGGACTTCCCTACCGAGTCCGGAGACGAGCCGAATTTGCGCTTCCACAGCCCTTCACTAATGAGCGCAACGCGTGCAGCGCCAGCTTGGTCCTCTAATTCGCTAAATACGCGCCCTATGCGCGGATTCACCCCAAGAATCGGAAAAAAAGTCGCCGAAACCATCTCGGCTTTCAGCCGTTCCGCGTCGCCCATCCCCGTTAGATTAAAATTCTCCTGGCGGAACGCCGCCAGCGCGGAAAACGAGCGGTTATCATGCCGCCAATCCAGAAAATTTGGATAGGAAATGGAAGAGTGCGCGAACTCCGCGGTCCGCGCATAAAGGGCCACCAGCCCGTCAGGCTTGTCGTAGGGTAAGGGATTCAGCAGCACACCGTTGACGATAGAAAAAAGCGCAGTATTCGCCCCGATACCGAGCGCTAGAGTCAGTACTGCGATAGCGGTGAAGCCAGGATTCTTGCCCAGCATCCGAAGGCCATAGCGCACGTCCTGCCAGAACGTTTGCATCAGAGGAATCTCCTACTCATAGCGACGCGTCGTCACGGGATCGACAAAGCGCCGCTCGCAGAATCGGAGGAGCAAACACCCCCATAATTGAAAGTGGCACCTGGATATCCGTCCTGTTGTACCTATCGCTGCCATCGAAGCCAGGAGGAGTGACGCCAATTACGGTGAATCGCCGACCATCCAGAACCAACGTGCGGTTGATAATGGAAGGGTCCATCCCGAAACGGCCTTTCCAAAAGTCGTAACTGATGACGGCGACAGGTGACGCAATGGACCGGCGGTCGTCCGCTTCGGAGATTAAGCGGCCAAGCAATGGACGGGCCCCAAGTACTTCAAAGTAGTTTCCAGAAACAAATTCGGCACGAACGCGTTCGTCGGCAGCGTTCGCCGAATTCATCCCGAGCCTGCATCGCGAGGTTACGGGTCCGTTCTTTTCTCGAGGACCCACGCGCATGGGATAGGAGAAGGAAAGACCAGCAGGACCATCCGATTCCCGCTCAGCAATCACAAAGAATTGTCCCGCATCCCGCATCGCCAGGTTTCGCCGATGCGTTTTCTTCATCAAAACGGAGATGGCCGCGTGTGTGCCCACACAGAGCGCCAAGGTCACCAGAATCGAGAGTGCCGCGAAACCAGGATACTTCGTCAGAATCCGGGCTCCGTCGTGTATGTCCCGCCAGATCGTTTGCCTCATTATTCGTACCTCAATGCAACCATAGGATCGACGTGCGTCGCCTGACGCTCTGGAAAATAGCAAGCGGCCGCGGTAACACCCAAGAGCACTATGACAACGTCAACGAATGTCCGCGGATCCGTTGGAGCCACGCCGAATAGCTGGCTATGTATAAAGCGGGTGAGTGCTAGTGATCCGAGAACGCGGATGACAATTCCTGCGAGTGTAAGTCCCACTCCCTGGGCCAACACCAGTTTCAGGATGTCTTGCTTCCTTGCGCCAATGGCGACATGAACACCCATCTCGTGGGTTCTTTGCGCAACGGTATAGAACATCACGTCGTACAAACCGACAACCGCGAGGATCAAGCCGGCCGCAGCAAAGATGCCGCAAACAATCGCACCCAGAAAATGGGCGCCCCTCTCGGTTGTAATGGGAGGATTTCCATCGGAGCTCACTGCCACAACCGCCATCGTGGTCCACATGTCCGCGGGGCTCGAATTCAAGGGAAACTGAAAGCTCGCAGGCATAATTCCAGCAACGGAATACTTCTGGCCGTCCAAAAGAATGCTCTGGCCCAGAATTCCTGGGGCTCCGCCAAATCTGGTTTTCCAGATTGCGTGACTCAAAAGAACGACGCGAGTGCCAGACTTATCGTCCGTTGCTGCATAGCCACTTCCCAATTCGGGCGCCACGGGCAAAACCCAAAGCAGATTTGCGCTCACAATACCCACGTGCACGTGGTACGGCTCACCGCTGCCGGTCAGGGTGAACGTGCCATCATCGAATGCCGCAACGGCCTCGAGCGTATGGCTCTGGTTCCGCAAGTCCGCGTCCGGATAGCTGAACGCACGGTGCGTTTCGCCGGCGACGGAATCCGTACCCCAGATCGCCATCAGCCGCTGTAGTTCCGGGTAGGGCAGGGGCTGCAACAAGACTGCGTTAAGAATGCTGAAGATTGCCGTGTTAGCGCCGATGCCCATTGCTAGGGTCAAAACGGCAATGGCCGTAAAGCCGGGATATTTCCCCAGCATTCGCAAGCTGTAGCGCACGTCCTGCCACATCGTGTGCATTCACGCCTCCTCCATGAGAAACGAGCTTGCCCTGTCTTCTGTTCCGTTCACCAGCCGAATTCTTTGTCCAGACCAGCGTCCACGCTCTATTTCAAGCGGATGCGATCGTAGTTGTCCCACTGGGACATGTCGGAGAGGATCACCTTGTCCCCGACCTGCAGTCCTTGCAGAATCTCCACCGTATTTACGGAACTGCGCCCCAATTTCACGTTGGCGCGCACCGCCTCGGAACCATCGGCGGTCAATTTGAACAGACTGATGGTGCTCTGCGAGGACCCGTGCACGGGCCGTCCAACAAAAAGCACGTCGCTCAGGTTTTCAATTTCGACGGTTCCGTCCACGCTCAAGTCCGGCCGTGCGCCTTGCGGCAATGGCCCTTCAATCGCAACGTCCACCATAACCGTGCCGTTCTGTACCGAGGGATCGATGCGCGAAACGTGACCATTCACAACGCCATTACGGGTATCAATAGTCGCTTCCTGTCCAATGACGAGGTCCTTTGCCTGAGTTTCCGCAACCTTAATCTCGGCCTTGAGCTTTTTCGGATCCGCGACGCGAGCAAGATTCGTTCCCGGCGTTACATGCTGACCAACCTCTACCGGCACAAGCTGCAGAACGCCATTGATCCCTGCGCGAACATGCAACGCCTCAAGTTCGGCGCGGCGCAATTCATAAAGCGCCCGTTGTTGTTCAACGTGAGACGCCTGGGCTTGCAATCGTGCCTGGGAAGAATCCCCGGAGATTTTCGTGCGCTCGCCTTCCAATTGCAGCCGCACGCCAAGCTGATCCTCTTTTACTTTCGACAGCCGCGCCGTCACGACAGAACCAATTCCCTCTGCATATAGTTTTTCATCCACGTCGTGCTGAATCTTTGCCTGCTCATACTCGCTGCGCACAGCCGCTTCCGCGGCTTTTTGATTCAGCAACTCGCTATTTACCTGAACCTTGAGATTGGCGTAGTCCGCTTCCGCAGCCTTGAGCTGGAATTCGGCGTCCAGAACGTCGCGCTTCAACACTAAGTTGGTGAGCTCCAGAATGATCGAGTCCGGCTTCACCACGGCACCGGGGCGAACCACGATGTGCTCCACTTGCCCTTCCGTCTGCGCCGGAATCCACTGAATGTCTTCGGGAACCAGGACACCAAGCCCGCGCACTTCGCGGAGCATTGGCCCGCGCTTCACTTCGTCTGACCAGACAGTTGCACGATCAACTGAAGGAGCCGCAGGCCGCAAGCGCGTCAAACCGAATGACACACCCCCGATAAAAAGGACCGCCGTGGCGACAAGAACAATTCTGCGAATCATTTTTGCGCGAGCGTTGGAGGGGCGTTGAATATCCATGGTCAGACCTTTCACCATTACTGCACGCAAGAGTCGTTCCTCCATGCTAAGCATGGAAGGTGTGTTGTTTCAATGAGTTAGAAGGCGCATCGAGGGACGATGCTTTCGGAGACTGTCCGCTATTGGGATTTTCCTTCGCGTAAACGGCCAGTTCAACCTGTGACGGAAAGAAAGAAATCTCAGCGGAACAAATCGCGAACGGACCCCGTATCCATGAGTATCGGAAGGGGTTGTGGGTGTGCTTGGAGATTTTCGATTAGCGGCTTCGGGCGAAGCGATCCAAGGTAGATGCAACATCCAAGGTGGAGGCGCGAGGCGGAATCGAACCGCCGATAAAGGTTTTGCAGACCTTGCCTTACCACTTGGCGACCGCGCCTCAATTGTTGACGGCAAGCAGCTGGAATTTCGATCCTAGGCGCTCGCGCAGACTGCGACTGGCACCGGGGGCGTCGCATACAGATTGACAATGGGACCGCCCACCAGATTCCCCACATCCTGTCCACGAGCCGTCGTAATTACGAATATCCTCGTGGCCGAGAAGATACTTCAGCACAAACCAAGTGTGCGAACTGCGCTCCCCGATACGGCTGCAAGCGATGATTGCGTCATTGCCGGTGATGCCTTTGTATTCCTATAGCTTCTTCAGTTCCTCATATACGATTTGAAAGTGCCATCCTCATTCGCCGCTTTTACCCAAGGAATATTCTCGGCGCCCGGAATGTGCCCTGCCCGCTGAGCGGTTTCGGAATGCCCCGGAGTGGTGAATTCGTCCACGAGCGCATATCCAGTTGCCCACGTTCTTGGTTCTGCAAGATGGCCGAGACATCTTCTTGTCGAGCACGAATGGTTTCGTCTGGATTTGTGGCGCGGTACGTCGATTCCGTGACGCGCGGAAGTTCCATCGTGGTCAAAAGACCCTCGGCAAGCCACTTCTTCCTGCCGCCGTCGATCAGCCGTACGCCGTAATACTTCGATTGCCAGAAGGCGTAAGCAGCAAACCAGTTGTTGTTGTCTCCATAGAGAAGCACAGTCGCGTCATTGGAGATTCCAGACTCACGCAACAGCTTTTCCAGGGCTGACGTCGCGGCGAACGCTATCCTGGAGCAGGGTCTGCCAGTTCCACCCCACCGCACCCGGGATGTGTCCCTTATTGTATGCTGTGGTGTCCAAGTCCACTTTGACAAGACGCAGACCGGCTGTATTCAGGTTTTGCGCGACCCAATCCGTCGTAACAAGAACTCGGGGTGTTTGTAGCCGGACATTTGCATTTCTCCTTTTCAGCAAAATCACATCAGGCCAAACAAATGGAAAACCCACCAACCAGGCTTTCTGGCGGTGGGTCGGTAATTCCGTTTCGGCTGGAGTTTACGCTCTAGAGTCCCAGCCTCCCCTCACCAGAAGACACACGCGTGCTACATAACAGCAGCAACACATCTGCGAAATCTTCTGGAGGTCGTGCGATGTCGGGAGAATACGCCTTTGTTCCAATGTGGCGAACGCAGATTTTGCATTCATCGTATCGAATCTCAATACTTCGGAACGGACGGATCCACTTCGTCCGACCAAGCGAGAATTCCCCCTTTCAGATTCAAGATTTTACGGAACCCTGCCTTGCGTAGGAAATCGACAGCTTCTGCGGAGCGCTTGCCGCTACGGCAGTGGGCAACGATCTCGCGGGATGAATCGAGTTCATGAAGACGCCGAGGCAACTCCCCGAGTGGGATGAGATGTCCCTGCAGGTTGCAAATCTGATACTCGTGAGGCTCGCGGACATCCAAAATGAGCAGGTCGTCTCCGCGATCGAGGCGTGCTTTGAACTCACGTGCCGCTATCTCAGGGACTCTTAGATCCGGTGTGGGTGCTTCTTCCCCGCGCGCGCCGCAGAATTCGTTGTAGTCGATAAGTTTGTGAATCGTACGCTGGTTTCCGCAGATCGGGCAATCCGGATTCTTGCGGAGGTTGAACTCGCGAAATTTCATGGGTAGTGCGTCGAAAAGCAGCAGCCTGCCAGCAAGGCTTTCTCCGCTGCCCAAAAGTAGCTTGATGGTTTCCATCGCCTGAATGGATCCAACGATGCCCGGTAGAACGCCGAGCACTCCCCCTTCTGCGCACGACGGGACGAGGCCCGGCGGAGGCGGTTCGGGGTACAAGCAGCGATAGCAAGGGCCTCCTGGCGTGCCGAAGACCGTTACCTGGCCTTCAAAGCGAAAGATCGAGCCGTAAACGTTTGGTTTGCCTAGAAGAATGCATGCATCATTGACCAAGTACCGCGTGGGAAAGTTGTCGGTGCCATCCACGATGACGTCAAAATCAGCGAAGAGTTCGAGCGCATTCTCGGTGGTCAACCTCCTCTCAAACGCTTCCACGTTGATGTCCGGATTCAGATTGGACAAGCGCGCGCGGGCTGCTTCACTCTTGGGCTTACCCACATCGCTGGTTCCAAAGGTGACCTGGCGCTGCAGATTGGTGAAATCCACAACATCGAAATCCACCAACCCGAGCCTTCCCACACCCGCTGCGGCAAGATACAGGCCCAGGGGCGCCCCAAGGCCGCCCGTTCCGATCAGGAGCACTTTGGCGTTCTTCAACTTGAGCTGGCCGTCCATCCCTACCTCGGGCATGATCAGGTGCCGGCTGTAACGCAAAATCTCTTCGTTGGTGAGTGTTTGTACGGCTTTATCGGTCGCCGCCGTTTGTGCTTTGCTTGCCATGATGCCTGTCCCCTTCTACTAGTTTAGACATCTGATCCGCAACCGCTTCCGCCTGCGATGGACGGAATGATGCTGATCGTATCGCCGTCCTTGGTGGGCGTATTCTCTTTGGAAAGATAGCGGATGTCTTCGCCATTTACATATACATTGACGAAGCTCCGCAGATTCCCTTCTTCGGTGAAAAGGTGTTTGCGCAGGTCATCAAATTCCCGCGTCAGGCGCATCAGCGCTTCGCCAACGGTCTTAACCTGGAACTCGGCGGACTCTCGTTTACCTGCATAGGCTCGAAGCGGTGTCGGGATGATCACTCGAACAGACATATCTTTCCTCTCCGTTCTACTAGACTCGATCCATCTCCACAACTTGATTCAGGATCTCAACGGTTTCCCCATAAAACGCGGCGCGATCGTCCTGCAAACGCCACGAAGTCATACTCTGCGGCGTGCCCCGTTGAACGCTCACGATGACATAGCTATACCAGGGCCAAGCGTGCTGCCGGTCGAACTCGCTCGGCCGCGCGGGATGGTCGGGATGTGAGTGATACCACCCGATAAGATCGAGCCCTCTTGATTGAGCGGCTTGTTCCGCATGGCGCACGTCTTCGGCAGTCACAGAGTATCGGTTGCGGGGTGAGTCGTCGCGACGATTGATCAAAGGGAAGAGATCCACAACTTCGCGAGTCGTGCCAGGCAGAATTGTACCGTAAGCTTCATCGCGTCCAAGCAATGCTCCGCAGCATTCATAGGGGTAGGACTCACGACTATGCCGGCGGATTTTCTCCGTGAGCGACTCGCTAATTCGCAGAATGGCCATTTCATTCACCACTATGCTTCTTCCCAAAAACGATCGGTCAAGTATTTCGCTGCGGAATCCGCAAACACTGTAACAATGACGGCGTGTTGGCTTCGCGGAATGTTTCGGGCGATCCGGAAGCAGCCGAGCAGGGCCGCAGCCGAACTAGGACTGACCAGAAGGCCTTCTTCCCGCGCCAAGCGTTTCACCATCCGATACGATTCTTCCGTGCCGATCTCGAGGTTTTCATCTGCCAGCGTTTCGTCGTAAATCGCGGGGCGGACGGCGGTCAGCATGTGCTTCCAGCCTTCCAGTCCATGAAAAGAAGCATCGGGCTGCAGACTGATGCAGCGAATTGCCGGATTCAATTCTTTGAAACGCCGCGCCGAACCCACAAACGTGCCGCTGGTGCCCAACCCCGCCACAAAGTGTGTGAGCCGACCCGAGGTCTGGTCCCAAATTTCGTTCGCCGTGGTCCGGTAGTGTGCCTGCCAATTCGCGGGATTGCTGTATTGATCTGGATAGAAATAGGCTTCTGGATTGGAGGCCACGATTTCGCGGACGCGACGAATGGCGCCATCTGTTCCTTCATCGCCTGGAGTGGTTACCAATTCCGCGCCAAACGCAATCAAAATGCGCTTGCGCTCCGGGGAGGCACTCTCCGGAAGGCATAGCTTAACTGGATAGCGAAGAGCTGCCGCGATCATGGCATAGGCAATGCCGGTGTTGCCGCTGGTCGCATCAATAAGAGTCTTCCCCGGCCGCAGCGCGCCGCTCGAAAGACCCGCCCGAATCATACTCAGCGCAGGCCGATCCTTAACGGAACCGCCCGGATTAAACCACTCCGCTTTGGCGTAAAACTCGATATTGGAGAATTCGCTCCCAACCTGTGCGAGCCTCAACAGCGCCGTGTTTCCGATATGCTCGAGCAAAGAGCATCCTGCGGCATGCGCCTTCACCCCTTCTCGGCTCTCCGCGGCGGGAATTGCTACCGTCACCTCTTGCCTCCCTCGAAACTCCCTTTGCCAACCACCCAAACGCCGACTCCTTAATTAGATGCTTAATGCTTTGCGGCCGAGTATAGGTTTCAACATTCTCTGTCCACAAAAAGAAAAAAGCCGCTCTTTGGGAGCGGCCCTGGAATCCTTCGGTTTCGTTTTTCGATTAAACCCGAATAGCTTCCTTGCCGCTCATGGACGTGAACTGACACGAACAGCAGCAACAGAAAAGCTCGCAGGACACGAATGCCAGCGTGTTGGGGAACGCACGATCTTGGGTCATACCTGCCATACGTGTATAGTATACAGATTCGATCACGGAGCGCAATGATCATCGTAGAAGGCCCAGCAAGCCACCTGTTTTCATACTTGGTGGTGCGCCTAAGGCGCATGAGGTCTAGTCCCACAGGTGTGGAGTAGAAAGGCGGCTCAGTTGCACCATATCGGCGGGGCCGGAGGGTCACTGGGTCGTGAAAGTTGTGTCAGAACTGTTGCCGATTCCTGCCAAGTTCGTTCCGTAATTACCTGGCACATAGATGCGGTATTGCGTTGCTGCCGAGAGCGCAGCGGTTGGAGTCAAGGTCACCGTTTTGAAATCTGGGGAGAACGTGACCGTGCAAGGGATCACCTGTACTGTTGAGTTGGAGTGTCGCACCGGGATAGCTGCCCGAGCCGGACGCTGCCAAGCTCTGATTAAAGGTCAGCGGGTCCATCGCTTGGTCAAATTGGATGACAATGGTCGTGCTCGTTGGGACAAGAGTCTGCCGTTGGTCGGGGTAACCGAACGCCTTCGGCTGCGGCAAGCTGACACCAGGTCCGGTTACAAACGTCTGAGAGGTGAAGCTGGTCATGCTGTTGCCTCTTACGTCCTTCACGCCGCTCACCGCGATGGTGTAAGTAGTGACGGGGTTGAGGGGAACATTGGGCGTCAGTGTCGCAACCGTCTCATGCCTGGTGCCAGACAACGATGCGGGCACGGGCGTCGACCCTTGCAGCAACTGAAAGCCTGCCAGTGAGGTTGGCGAGATCTCCTTACTGAATTCGACCTGCACCTGAGCGTTCGTGGGGACGCCTCCCAGGTTGGCGGGTGGGCTGACTTCGGAAACGGCGGGTGCTGTCGTGTCAGCACCCGAGCCAACCGTGACGTAATTAATGGAGTTGCCCCCCGCATCGTTGCCTTTGAGATCCAGGGCAGCGGATTCGCCGAAGTCGATACGGTGGCCAGTAATCAGGCTGGCGTTGGGAATCATCGTGACGGTCATCAGGTCCGAACTGAGCGAGATAGAGGATCCGAGGTAAGGGTCGCGTCTCCAGCAAGCAGCGTAACCGACGTGTACGTCACGGTGGCGCCGTTGAGCGACTTGGAGAAGGTGAGGACCACCTTCGCGTTGGGCCCCAAATTGGTTGTGCCGTCGGGCGGAGAGACAGATGTGATCGTCGGAACCGTCGTGTCGGAGGCATTGCCGATGGTGAAGGTCGTGTTCAAGCAACTTGTTTCTGAGTCCGTGCAATAGGCACTGCGAGTACACGCTAATGATGTGGTTTGCGGCATAAGGCTGCGACGGCTTAAACATCGCGCAGGGACGAGTCGCTCTCGTTGTGCCACATTGCGTACCGTTGTTTATCACGTTCCAGCTGCCCGAATGCCGTAATAGCCATTGGATTGATCGCGAACCAGGACATTCGTCACAGAACCCGGATTGATCTCCTGGTTGAACGTCAGAACGATCAGGACATTTGTTGGCCTGGCTGCTCGCACCGTTAGACGGAGTGATGGTGGTCACTACGAGCGAGTTGGCGCCTATCGGCGTGCCGTTGGTGCCCGTGCTGAAGCTGCTCGCTCTCGTAAGCGCATTTCCGTTCTGGTCGGTGAAACCGCCGACCTGAATGTTGTAAGTCGTGGAAACAGTTAGATAGGAAGTAGGCACCCAGGTTAGGGTAACGAGGTCAGAGGCAAGGGTCACCGTGCCAGGCACGGCCGTGGTACTGCCGTTCGGCGTGACGGTTATGGAGTTGTTGGTGATCGTGTTTGGGTCGAGCAAAGCACTGGCAACGGCGACCACGTTGGTGTTCACGGGAGCACCTGTCGTGCCGTTTACTGGGCTGATCGTGACCGTCGGACCCGTTGTGACGGCGCCCGCGCCGGTGGTCAAGTACCAATAGGTTCCGCTGCCCAGATTCCCCGCCACATCGCTGAAGTTGGTAGCCGACTGGAAATAGTAGGTCGTGAACGGCTGCAGAGACACTCCGGGCGTATAACCAGGCTCGCACGGAGATTCAGTCCACGCTAAACAAAAGCGAAAAACCTCGCATTGCGCGCTGTCATTACTTGCTGGCTCGTTCCTATCGCATGAGTGGAAACGCGGGTGACGCCGAAGCGCAGATGAAGGAAGCCCGCCGTGCGTTGGATGAAATCCGCCAGGAAGCCGGCACCGACTCGGTCTTAGCTCGCGACGACCTCGGGCCGACCTCCTCAAAGTCCACCGCCCAGTGACAACGTTACGAGAGCAACTGAGCATTACTCGCGCGCCGGCCGCTTGCGCTTCCATTCATGTTCGCGGCGAAGTAAGGATTGGTGCCTCTTGATTTGCTCTTCGATGTCCCCAAAAGCCTTCTTACATCCCGCCAGCACATTTTTACCGTTCCCGGTCGCGTGCAAGGTGCCGCTCGGCAGCGAGAGCGTCAGGGAACAGGACTGCTCTTCCGTCTTGCGGCTTTTGGAAAAGACACCGTGCAACTGGACGAGATCGGGCTGATAGCTTTTCAGAAGTTTTGCGATTTTGTCCAGACGGCGGGACACTTCAATGGCCACTGCTTGTTGCGAGTCCACATGCTTGTAGCTGATTGAAACGTTCATAGTTGCACCTGTAGGCGATAGGCGGAATCTGGCAGGGGCGCGACGCAGTAATTTTTCTGCACCGCATGACAGGCTCAGCATAGCAGGCACTCCCGGGCGGCGCAATCCTCCGAATCGCGCCGTCTAGAATGTAACCCAGCCAAAAAACGTTTTGAGGAGGCTGGGTTGGGAAATAAAGGGCGATGGAAGCTTCTGCGAGCAATTTACGAGGGCTACCGGAAGGCAGGGAGAACGGAGAAGAAGGTGATCTTGAGCGAGTTTTGCGCCAACGCTGGCTATAACCGGAAATATGCCATCCGATTGCTGAACGGACCACGGCCGGAAAGGTACAAGAGTCAAGTGCGACGTGGGCGAGGGGTGAGCTACAGCCAAGAAGTGGTGGCTTTGTTGACGGCGATATGGGAGGCGGCCGGCTATCCCTGGTCGGTGCGGCTGAAGGCGCTGCTGCCGTTGTGGATGCCGTGGATTCGTAAGCACTATCGGGTGCGGCCGGAGATCGAGAGGCAGCTTTTGCGGATGAGCACGCGGCAGATGGACCGGCGGCTCAGATCCAGAAGACCCAGCGACGTCGACGGATCTACGGGCGGACCAAACCGGGGTATTTGTTGAAGTACCACACTTCGGTGAAGACCGATCGCTGGGACGTGACGACACCGGGATTCACGGAAGTGGATCTGGTGTCGCACTCGGGCAATTCGGCATCGGGAGAGTTTGCGCATACCTTGAACGTCACGGACATTCATAGCACCTGGACAGAATCGCGGGCGGTGCTGGGACGCGGGGAAGAGACCGTGCAACGGGCTTTAAACGAGATCGCCGGGGTCCTGCCGTTTGCGCTGCTGGGGGTGGATTCGGACAACGGCAGTGAGTTTATCAACTGGCATCAGAAGAGCTGGTGCGAGCGGAAACAGATTCCGTTGACGCGGGGACGGCCGTACAAGAAGGACGACAACGCGCACATCGAACAGAAGAACTGGACGCACGTGCGCGCAAGCTGCTGGGCTGGGATCGTTACGACACCCCCGAGGCGGTGGAAGCCATAAACAATCTTTACTGCAACGAGCTGCGGTTGTGGCTGAACCTGTATCTTCCGTCGGTGAAGTTGTTGAAGAAGGTGCGGGTCGGCTCCAAAGTGCGACGCGTCTATGATGGGCCGCGCACACCGTTCGAACGGGTCAAGGCCTGTCCCCAGGCGGACCGGGAGAAGGTGGCCAGACTGGAGGAGTTGCGAAAAAGCCTGGATCCGTTTCAGCTGGGGAAGATCATCGAACGAAAGCTGGCACGCATCTCGAGGTTGGCGAATCGACGTCAGAGCCCCAGGGTGGAGCAGCAAGAGGAGGGAACAGTGTCACAACAAGTGCGGCGGCGAAAAGGCTGTGGAAAAGTCGCTCTGCGAGCTTGGGAATCGCTTCGCGACTCCCACTTTCCCACAGCCGCAACAACAACAAACTTTCGATTACATTTATAAATGTCTCGACAACCCCACGTAGAGTTACATTCTCAAAAGTCTTGACAGGTCCTCCCTCGCGTTTGACAGTACTCCCATGACTTCCTAGTCTAGTGTGACCGAGGCGAAGCCTGATTTTTTGCTGGTCGGTCACAAATTCATGAAAAGTCTCCCGAAAAAAACCGGTTCGAAACCCACTGGGCTGGCGCGCATCGGTCCGGCAGGCTGGTCTTATCCAGATTGGGCGGGCTACGTCTATCCCGTGCATCGAGCGAAGGGATTTCATGAAGCGTCCTACCTCGCCGATTTTTTTGACACCATTGAGATCAATACTTCGTTCTATCAGCCGCTGCGGCCCGACCACGCGGCCCTTTGGGTGGAGCGAGTCGTAGCTAACCCGGCATTTCTGTTCACCGCCAAAATCTGGCAGAAATTCACGCACGATACCTCGGCGACGAAAGAGGACGAGCGCGCCGTGCGAGCCGGCTTCGATGTTCTCCTCCGAGCGAAAAAACTGGGCGCGGTGCTGCTGCAGTTCCCTTTTTCCTTTCATTGCACGCAGGAGGCGGTCGCCTACCTTACAGCGGTGCTGAAGCGTTTCACGGAGTATCCCCTGGTCGTCGAGCTGCGCCACGCCTCCTGGCAAACAAAAGAAACTCTCGCTTTTCTCTATGAGCATAAGGTTGGATTCTGCAATATCGACCAGCCCATAATCGGCCGTTCTCTCGAACCTTCCGCGGTAACGACTTCGTCTATCGGTTATGTTCGGTTACACGGGCGCCATTACGACACATGGTTTAACGATGATCCCGCGACGCCCACCCACGAACGCTACAACTACCTATACTCAACCGGGGAACTCGAACCTTGGGCCGAGCGCATTCGCAGTGTGCAGGGGCACGCCAGCAACACCTTTGTAATAACGAATAATCACTACCAGGGCAAAGCCGTCGTGAACGCCCTTCAACTCATCAGCATTCTGAGAGGGAATAAGGTGAGAGTACCGGAACCGCTGCGGCAACATTACCCGGAATTAGAAAAGATTGCCAACGAGATGCCCGCGGAACCCACGCTATTTCCCTTGGGTATGACCACGGCCAAGAAAGCGAAACGGTCTACTTCTTGAAAAGATTCTCAAAGGCCTGGCGCGCGTCGAGCGGCCGGGAAGGCGCTTCGGCGGGAATCTGCGCGGGTTGCGCATACGTAGTCGGCGCGGTGTCCTTCTCGACCGTGGTCCGGAACTCGTAGAACGAGCAATCGTTCTTGGCATCCTTGGGGGAGATGCGCCCCGGAATCGGCTGCGTGCATTCAAACTGCGCGCCGCTGTCGAAAAAGCGGCACTGCTTGCAACAATGCAGTTCCGAATTGCATTTCGGACATTGTCCGTTCGGATCAAATCCCGTAACGAGGACCGCGCCACAATTCGAGCAACGCGCTCTTGTCACTGTTCCAACCATACGAGGCGTGCGAGGGCCCAGGTGATCCGTGGCGCCACGCGGACCGCCCTGGGGTGGTTTCCGGTCGTGCCTTTCCTTCTTTTCATGTTTCTCTTGCTTTTCCGCGTCACGATAGCCGCGGTGGCCGTACTTGCGATCCACAAACGCCTCCGTCCGTCAGTCTCAACGGACTGCAACTTCCGCTCTTTACACAACCAGGCTAAGAAAATTCTCTTGGTGACATGTATCCAATCGGATTACTACCTAGCCCAGCACACCAGTTTTCCACTTTGCAGTTATCCTGGAATGCCGCATGGCGTGGGCAGAAGACGGGACATCTATGTTTGTAATCCTCTGGGAGTTCGAAGTCAAGCCGGGATACGAAAAAAGCTTTCAAACAGTCTATGGCCCCGAAGGAGCCTGGGTCCAGCTCTTTCGCCGCGATTCGCATTACCACATGACCACCTCCTGCTGGTTTCACTCTGGACTTCTGGGATTGCGAAAGCGTTTATGAAAATTTCAAGACCACCAACCGCCAGGCCTACCAGGCCCTCGACCGGGAACCGAGGGCCTCACTTTGGCCGAACGGCACATCGGCTCCTTCCTGCAACACGAGTCAACCGCCTAGACGAATATTCGGACCAAGCCATCCGGCGGCAAATCAGGCTGGAGAAACGTTCTTGCAACGCCGGCAACGCGCAGTACGGCCTCGGCAGCTAGATAGCCGCTGCGAACCGCGCTCTCCATGGTGGCCGGCCAGCCTGTATCCGTCCAATCTCCCGCCAGAAACATTCTGCCTATGGCCGTCCGTTGTTTTGGCCGCCAGCGGTCAACTCCGGGTTCCGGGGAAAACGTTGCAGCGGCCTCTTTGATGACCGTGGCCTTGGCCAGCCTTGCTTCTCTCGCCGCCGGCAGGAATTGCCGCACTTCTGCAAGACAAAGATCGATGATTTCCTGTCGCGGTTTCTGCAACAGGTCATACGAAGCACTGATTACTAACTGCAGGTATTGCCCCTTCTCTTTGCTCGTTCCGTTTTTTGCGCCGTACAATGCCGTCTTGTTAAAAATCCATTGCGTGGTTGTACCCAGAAGCGTGAGAAACGGCTCGCGCGTCACTTCCCGGTCAAACCAGAAATGCACCCCCGTGATCGGGGCAACACGAATCTTGCCCAGGTTCGCTAGCTGTGGATCGATTCGTTTGCCGTCAGCGGGGAGCAAGCCATTTAGCGTCAGATGGGGCACAGCCAACACGTAGGCGTCTGCCGTTTCCGTGCGCCCCCCGTCGAACTCCAATTTTTCCAGTGCGCCTCCGGCCATACAAATCGTGCGAACGGGCATCCGCAGGTTTACTTCCCCGCCCCGTTTCTCGATCTCGGCTTTGCAACCGTCGTAGAGTTCGGCAAGCGGAACCGCCGGCACACCCATGCGGTAGCCGGTCCGATTCGAAAGAAAACCTTTCCAGAAAACATCTACTCCGAATTTCGCGTCCGTCCGGTCAAGTTCCTCATCCAATGCGCTGACCAACACGACACGCCAGAATTGCTCGATGGCGCCGGGAGTCTGCTTGCGGCGTTTCAGCCATTCCATCATGGAGATGCCGCCAGGCTCGTCCAGGTCCTTGGTGTGACCCTTGGCGCGCAGAATTTCCAGCATTGCTCGACCGATGGCATATTTGTCCGCCAGCGTCAGCGGCGCGAAAGACGCAAATGCCCCGATCATGTGAAATGGCGCGGGGAAAAGACCTGCTCGCATTTCTCCAGTACGGCCCTGTGGGTCCTGGAAGAGCAGCAGGTCGTAGAATTTGATCTTGTTCGCCGAGCCGACCCGGCGATAGAAATCCTCTAAATTCGTGCAACAGCCGAGCGTGACGTGCTGGCAATTGTCCACATGCTCGCCGTCAGGCAACACGTACGACGTCGCCCGCCCGCCGAGAAACGGCCGCTGCTCAAAGAGCCTTACGCGCCAACCTGCTTCAGCTAGCGCGACGCCCGCTGACAGCCCCGCCAACCCGCCGCCGATCACGATCACGTTTCCCAAGGATATTCTCTTCTGTATGGCGCCCAAAACGCGCCTTGGCAAGCAACATCATCCTTTCCGGCTTCGACAGCCGCACACGCCCGCCGAAAACTGCAAAATCCACGGTTTCAATTCTCGCCAGCAGCGAGCTATAGGTATTGACCAATAGCCACAGCGTGCCCCGGCTGTCTTCGTCAATCAGGCTGAGAAGATGCGCTCCCTCCTCATACCTGGCCCAGGCACGGTCGGCTTCGAATCGCAAGAGCTCGCGAACACCCAGCGTCGCTTCGCCGTGTCCCAGATCCTCTTTCACCACACCGTAACGCGCCAAGTCCTCGTCGGGCAGATATACACGCCCGAGCACATAGTCTTCCTTCACGTCGCGGATGATATTCGTAAGTTGAAACGCCAGGCCCAGTTTTTCCGCAAGGTCCACTGCCTTCGGGTCGCTAAATCCAAAAATATGTGTGCAGGTAAGCCCAACCGTTCCCGCAACGCGATAGCAGTATTCCTTTAGCCTCTCAAACGATGGATACGCTCGAATCGTTAAATCCATCTCTGCGCCGCTGATCAAATCGTGCAAGTAGCGGCTCGGCATCTTGTACCTCTGCATCGTGTCCACCAACGCGGGCAAGACTTCTTCCTCCCCGTACGGAGTTTCGGAAGCAAGTGGCTTGACCGCTGTTCCGTCGAACACTTGTGACTGGCCGGTAAGGGCTTCATCCAGAGCGGCTCGCCACTTAGCCAGCCCTCGCTGCTTCGTCGCCAGGTCTGTACCTTCGTCCGAAACGTCATCAATCAACCGCATGAAAGCATACAGCGCTACGATTCCGTCCCTTTTAGGCTTGGGCAACAGAAAAAACGCTGGATAAAAACTGCTATGGGCCGCCCGCGCGATGTAGTGGCATTGCTGGTACGAAGCAGTAACATTATCGGCTGGCCAAGCGCCCGATTGTTCTCTGGGAACATGCGCCGTAACAGCAGGAGCCGGTGTTGAATCCGCGCGCAGAATGTGCGTCACGATGGCGCGGCTCAATAGCTGGACCTGCCTGATTTTGCTGACTATAGGCCGATGGTGCAGCGTGTCATACCCAATTGCCTCAATGGCATCAAGCACGGCGACTCCTCCGCGACTGAACATGTCCAGGTCCACGCTGAGCTTGCCCGCCACCATTTGGGAAAGGGGCAATCCTTGATGGAACAAAGTCCGCGTACGTCCAATCAACTCCTTCATGAGAAGCACATAGCGCTCATCGAACTTCTTTTCGAGGATTTCGTTCTCACTAAGCCCATAAGCCTCGGCGCGATCCAAAGGAATGTAAATGCGCCCTTTTTCGAGGTCACGAGAAACGTCTTGCCAGAAATTTGCAAGTTGCAGAGCCGTGCAGGTCGCGTCCGACAGGCGCTGGCGCTCTTCATCGCGATACCCGCAAAGATACAACACCAGTCGGCCAACGGGATTCGCAGAATAATTGCAATAGTCGAGCACTGCGTTCCAAGTCGGATAACGCTTGACAACCTGATCCTGGCGAAACGCCTTCAATAAATCGGCGAAGGGCTGTTTGGGGACCTCCTTCGCTTCAATCGTTTCGCGCAGCGCAACAAACACGGGATGAGAAGGCCGGCCTTCGTAGCAACTTTCCAGCTCGCGATCCCACCAGTCCAGCAGCTCCAGGGCGCGCTCCCTTTGCGGGATTTCGTCGCCAAGATCATCCGCCCAGCGGCAATAGGCATACAAATTGTAAAAGTGTTGATGCAGATCTCGCGGCAGTAGCCACGAAGCAACGTTGAAATTCTCGTAGTGGTTCGTCGCCAACCAGCGGGTGTATTGCTGAGCCAACTGCGGCGTACAACTATCGGCAGGCAGCTTTTCAGCAATCTCAAGTTCGTCGGGACGCAGCATCAGACAGGGAAAGCCTCGTCAGATTAATAAAAGTGGGCCGAATCCATCGAAGACCGGGTTCACAATTCGTCGATACGGATCACGGTCTTACAGCCAGTTTGATCTCTCCGCTGCGCGATTTCATTTTCTCGAATGCAAGCGGCAGATCCTCCAGACGAATCTCTTCGGTTACAAAATCCTGGGCATAGATATCTCCCCGGCGGACGGCTTCCAGCGCTTCGCGTATAAACCGCGGCGTGTGATGGAAAGGGGAAATAATCTTGATCTCCGAATAGTGAATTGCGGCCGGCTCGATTTCGACTCGCGTGCCCGTGGGCAGCCCGCTGAAAAAGTTTACGACTCCGCCGCGTCGCACCATGGACAGCGCTTGTTCCCACGTGGCGGGATTTCCCGCAGCTTCGACAACCGAGTCCGGCCCGCAGCGCTCGTCGGTAAGCTCACGCACCGCTGCGACTACATCCGGCACTTCCGTCACGTTGATAACCGAGGCCGTCCCGAGTTTCCGGGCGATCTTCAAAGGTGCTTCGCGTCGGGCCAGGGCAATTACGCGAACACCGCGACGAGAGAGCATGCGCACGAACATCAAACCGATAGGCCCGCAGCCGATAACCGCGGTGGTATCCCCAGTGCGGACTTCCATTTCATGAATGCCACGCATCACGCAAGCCAGCGGCTCCGTCAGCGCCGCGCTGTGATCGTCAACCGAGTACGGCACTTCCAGCATATTCTCTCGCACGATGCGCCCCGGAATGCGCATGTACTCCGCATAAGCGCCGTTATTGAAGAGAAGATCGTCGCAAAGGTTTTCTTGGCCTCGGCGGCAATGGTAACAGCGGAAGCAGGGCGCCGAATTCGCAGCAATCACCCGCACACCCAGGCGCCATTTCGCGTCCACACGCTTGCCCACGGCAACCACCTCGCCTACGACCTCGTGGCCGAACACAGCCGGTGGTTGAATCATCTTGGCGTGATAGCCGCGTTTCCAGACCTTCAGGTCCGTGCCATCCGTAAGCGCCAGGCGCACCCGTAACAAGACTTCGTCCGCTGCCAGGGCAGGCACATCAATCTTTTCGATGCGCAGATCCTCGCTCCCATACAGCACCGCCGCCGTCATCTTAGTCGGTACAAGAATCTTCGCCGGGGCCAGAACCTCTTCCAGCCCTATCTCCGTCTTCTTTGTGGACGCCGCTCTCATTCGTGTGTAATCAGAATTTTCAGCGATTCTTCCGTGGGCCTGACCGCCAGATCCAGTCCTTCCTGAATGCTAGCCAGAGGGAACCGGTGTGTTACAATTTCCATTACCGGCAGTTTCTTTCCCAGCACCAGTGCAGCCGCACTCTCTTGGATGTCCACGGCTGCACTATAGCTGCCTAATATTTCCTTTTCGTCAATCCCCACCGCCGCGGCTGGAAACTCTATCTTTGTTACAGGATCGTTTGCGGCAAACAGAAGTATCCTGCCACCGGGCCTCGCCGCCGCCAGCGCATCCACCACCACTCCTGGGTGTGCAACGGCGACCAGAACCGCGTCTGCCCCCCGACCCTCCGTACGCGTCCCCACTTCTGCAACAAGCTTACCACTTATAGGGTCAAAAGAGTCCACCGCTCCCAGGTTGAGACTCTTCGCCCGCCGGGGAGCCATCGGATCACTCGTAAAGATGCGCGCACTATACGTCTTGGTAACCATCAAAAGCTGCAGCCCAATAGGGCCGCATCCGAGGATCAATACTGTTTCGCCCGCGGTTATCCGAGCCTTTTGGACCGCTTTGACAATGGTATTGATGGGCTCAATGAATGTGGCTTCCTCGAAGCTGACGTCATCCGGCAGCGCCACAATGCCGCGCTCGGCGACCCAAGGCATGGCTTTCACATATTGCCCAAAGCCGCCGCCGTTGGGTTTGAAGCCGCCTGTCAGGCCGGTGGTCTTGTATTGTTTGCATTGCGAAAACAACCGGTTCGTACAGTAAAAGCATTTGCCGCAGGGTATATGGTGAAAACTCATCACGCGGTCGCCGGGCTTCCATCTTGTAACGCCCCGGCCAGTCGCGACCACTGTTCCGGTTAATTCATGTCCCAGAATCTGCGGCGGCTCGACGTAGCGCTGGTAAATTTTCTTGATGTCCGTACCGCAAATCCCGCACGCCGCGACCTTGATCAGCACCTCCCCGTCGCCCACCTCGGGCACTGGCACTTCCTCAACCCGCACGATTCCCTTCTCGCGATACACCCCCGCCCGCATCGTCTTCGGGATTGGCCCCAGCGTCCTCACATGCTCCACCACTGTTCCCACCCCGCTCATGGCACCGCCTCTTTCGCTAGACCCGCCATGGTTTGAGCGAGGCTCTGTACATACCGGTCGAGGAATCCGCACAATTTTTCCGCTGCCATCCGGCTCTGCTGCCCGAATCGAATCAAGGGAGGTACAGCTGCAGGATTCATGGCGGCTTGTCCCAAAACCCGCGCCAGACTTACTTCACCAGATGCCGTTGTCACTGTGTTGAAATCTAGGGGAAGGTCCTCCCGCACGGAATCGCTGATTCCGCGGACAGCAATCACCTTCGCACCAAATGCGGCTGCTTCATACAGTACTGCGCCGCTTTCCATCTCCACGGCATCGGCTGTCTTTCCAAGCACCCGCTTTTCTGAGGCAGAGATCACAACTTTGTCCGCTGAATAAAATGATCCAACCTCTTGAGCGCCATTCTCAACTGCCGAACGAAGCAAGCCTAAGTCGCAATTGATCTTCTTCGTCCAACCTGCTGCCTGCACAGTCTTCGGAACAAGGACATCGCCGGGCTGGTATTCTTCACGCAAAGCCCCAGCAAGCCCGCTTGAAATACACACGTCCACATCCGCGTTCCAAATTCTCTTGGTCGTTTCGAGCCAAGCGCTTCTGCCACCGATTCCAGTCAACAGTACGTCAATTTCATTTTGGCCGAATTCAGCCGTCCAGATCTTGCAGAGACCGCTGTCTTTCTCTGTAAATTCGCGCAGCTTGCGCCACGGCGCAAACTCCGCTTCCACCGCAAATGTAATTAGAATCCTCATTCACAAGACCCTACGCTGCCGCCGCCAACTTCATCTTCTTCGCACGGCCCGCCTTCACATACCCATTCGCTTGGTACCACCGCACCGCGCGTTCCAGCGCCGCCGCCACTGATCCCGCCTGGAATCCCAACTCCTTCACTGCGCGAGAAGAATCCACAAACATCATATGCCGCGCGATCCTGACCCCTTCCACGGGAATCTGCGGTTCCTTACCAACCAATCTCGAAAATGCGCTCTCCACGTAGGCTACACCCAATGCCAGCCCGTGCGGAATTTTCATGGAGGGGGCACGCAAACTCGTTATGCTTGAAAGGAGATCCAGCAAACCCTTCAACGTCAGATTCTCCGCCCCCAGCAGATAGCGTTCGCCAACCTTTCCCCTTTCGGCGACCAACAGATGTCCCGCCGCGCACTCTTCCACCCCAACAAAATTCAAACCTGTTTCCACGTATCCAGGCATTTTGCCGTTCAAGAAATCGAGAATAATTTTCCCCGTCGGTGTCGGCTTCCAGTCCCACGGACCGACCGGCGTCGTCGGCATGGCCACAATCACCGGCAGCCCCTCCTTCGCGGCCTTCAGCGCTTGCTGCTCGGCCATCCATTTCGAACGCTTGTAGTGACCGACCATTTCGTCCATCCTTGCCTCTGTAAACTCATTCGGAAGTTCTGACCGGTCTACGGCGATCGTCGCTACCGTGCTCGTATAAATCAACTGCTCTACGCCCGCTCGCTTGGCTGCCTCCAACAAATTCTTCGTGCCGCCCACATTCGAATCGTAAATATCCTGCGTCTTCTTTGCCCACAACCGGTAATCCGCCGCCACGTGGAACACCCGCCGCACCCCACTCATCGCCCGTTCAAGCGAGGCCGCATCTCTCAAATCACCGGTGACATATTCCAGCGGCAGATCACTGATCGCACGGTTACTGCTCGAAGCCCGCACCAGGACGCGCACATCCTCTCCTCGCGCCACCAGTTGCCGCGCTACGTGGCTGCCCAAGAACCCCGCCGCCCCCGTCACCAGCGTCGTCATGACTTTCCCGCCTTCTCGCGCTTCTCGCCCAAGCTCCCCCGCAGTTGCCAGGCCAGCATTTTCCAGACGTCACCGGCCTTGCGATTCACCCCAACCACCGCTGCCGTTTCAAAGCCCGCATGGCCCGAACACGTCTCGCATCTCGGATTCATACCCCGGCCAAAATTCTCCCACACCGTATTTTCGACCAACGCTTTATAGCTCTTCTCATAACCATAGTTCAGCTGGGAACAAGGCCTCGACCAACCGTTCGGCCCATACGTCGGACTGCCCCAAGCGCAGCATTCTAACTCCCGTTCTCCGCGCAAATATTCCAGATAAATAGGCGAGATCATCAGGTTATAGCCACCGAGCATCTCACTCAACTCGGCAAATCTCTGATGCATCGCCGCATGAAATTTCGCGCTACCATCGCGGCAAACCTTCCCGGACAAATACACCGGGGAAAACATGTATCCATCCACCTGCATAGTGTGCAGCTTGTCGAATAAAGCCGCCACATCGAGCGCATCCGTATCAGGATAAATCGTCGTTGTCGCCACCACGAAAAACCCGGCGTTCTTGGCTGCCTTGATTCCATCCAGCGCTTCGGCGAACTGCCCAGGCTTGCCCGTCCGCGCATCATGCACAGTTTCCGTTCCATCCATTTTCACATTCCAGAAAAAATTCGTCTCGGGAGGAATGATGTGCAGCCGTCGGCGGATCAACGTGCCATCGGTACACAGAAACAGGTGTTTGCCGCGGGCAAGAATTTCGCGACTAAGTGCCGGAATCTCCGGATACTCCAAAGGTTCCCCGCCGCAGATTGCCACAACTGGCGTATCACACTCTTCCATCGCCGCAAGGCACTGTTCCACGTTCAGCATCGTCCGCGCTTCGATCGGTGCTGTGCCTTTTCCGCCACAGGCTCCCGCGCAGCGATTCGAAGAGCCACCCAGAGGGTCCAGCGATAACATGACCGCGTACTTTCGCCGGCCGCGCAGCTTCTGCGCCACGATGTGACTCACGAAATCAAAAATCAAGCGGGTAGGATACCGCATTCGTTTGCTTAGGAAGCACGGCGTTCGCGCGCCGTGTAAATACCGCTACGAAGACGAAACTCGCCGGGATTGAAATTCATCGCGCAATATTCTTCCACGCGTTTCGCCTGATTGCGGTAACGCGCCAACGCATAAACCGGGAACGAGTTCTTATAGAGGTGGTACTTCAAATAAAAAACACCCGGAAAACCCGTACCCGTGAATCTGTCTTCACTCCACGAACCGTTCGCATTCTGCTGTCCCACGAGATACGACGCCGCACGTCCGATAGCAGGGTCATTCGGATCCGCGCCCGCCAGCAGGCCGATCAGCCCCCATGCCGTCTGCGAAGGGGTGCTGTTTCCCTGGCCCTTGCTTGAAGGGAATTCGTAACTGCGCAATGACTCGCCAAAGCTTCCATCCGTTTGTTGAACCTGGCGCAACCAGGCCACCGCGCGCAGGCAATAGTCCTGCGCCGTGAGCGAAACAGTTTCCAGGGCGCGCAATACGCCGCTCGTGCCGTACACGTAGTTCACCCCCCAGCGCCCGAACCATGAACCATCATTGCTTTGGTCTTTCGTCAAAAACTGCACCGCCTTCTGGATTACCGGATGTTGCGCCGGCCAGCCAAAACGGCCCAGGCATTCCACCACGCGCGCGGTGACATCCGCCGTCGAAGGATCAATCATGGCGTTGTGATCTGCAAAAGGAATGTTGCAGAGGAGTTGGCGGTCATTGTCGCGATCGAAAGCGCCCCAGCCGCCGTCACGATTCTGCATGCTTAGCAGCCACTGAATCCCGCGGCGGATCGCCGCTTCCATGCGCTTTTCATCCGGGAATTTCACGCGCTGTAACGCCATCAGCACGAAGGCGGTGTCATCCACGTCCGGATAAAAATCATTTCGGAATTCAAACGCCCAACCTCCGGGCTCTGCGTCCTTGTTCTTGATCTGCCAATCGCCGCCCCCCAGAATCTGCTTAGACAAAGTCCAATCGGCCGCCTTCACAAGCGCTGGATGATTCGCGGGGAGTCCGGCCTCTTCCAGCGCCACCATAACGATACACGTATCCCATACCGGAGAAACGCAGGGCTGAAGACGAATCGTGTCGCCTTCCTCAATCTCGAACCGTGAGAATTCCTTAATTTCCCGCCATGTAAGCGGGTCTTCAGGTCCATGCCCCAGGGCCATCAACGCAAAAATCGAATTCATCATCGAGGGATAAATCGCCGCCAGTCCTTCGGTACGTTCCACGTGCTCCAGCATCCAATGCTTGGCTTCCTTGATCGCTTTCTGACGTAGTGGTTTCCACGGCAGTTTTTCGTAAAGCTTCAAGCCGCGGTCCACCGCCAGGAAGAGGTTCTTCCAGGAAAGCAATTGCTTGCTCCAGTTGAAAGCAGCGGTTTTTTGCGACGGATCCTTGAAAAGTTCGTCAACGCGCGCATACTCCGGCAAGCGCCACTCCGGCCTCAAGGCCGACAGAATCGCCATGGGGATCACGATGCCGCGCGTCCAAGAAGACATTTCGTAAATATTGAAGTAAAACCAGTTCGGCAGGAGCATCAACTCCGGCGGAATCGCGGGCACGAGCTCCCATCCCACGGCCCCGACAAGAGCCAGATAAAATCGTACGTAGGAATTCGTGTGCTCCAAGCCGCCCAACCGGTGCACCATTTCTCGCGCGTTCACCATGTGAGAGGCATCGGGGCTATCACCCGCGAGCTTCAGCGCAAAATATGCTTTGGAAGTGGCATTTAATTCTGAAGGACCACCCGGATAAATGGCCCAGCCTCCATCTTCCAATTGGCGACGGCGAACATAATTGGCAAGCTTGGCAATTCGGCCGGGATCCGCTTTTCCTAAAACGTGAAGGTAGTAAATATAATCGGATTCAAGGGTGGTATCGGCTTCTAGCTCGCCAAGCCAGTAACCTTCTTCCGCCTGAACGGAAAGGAGGTATTCCGCACCACTCTCGACGGCCTTTTCGACGCGCTCCGCCCAGTTTTCCTGGCGCCATGGAACGGGCGCGGGTGTAACCGGTAGTTCCTCACCTAGGCGTGCGACCGATCCCATCTCAGCTCCCTCAGAGCGAAATCCGCCCCAATACACCCCTAAGCCGATCCCACGCAAAATCTGCTAAATACCCTTCTACGTTACAGTTCCAACCAATGTGCCTGGGCGCGGCCCACTTGGAATACTTACCCTACTTATTATCAGCGTCACCGGAAAAACGGTCAACCCTTAAGATGCTCAAGCGCAAACACGAGGTTGTTGTCATTCGTCAGACCTGAACGCCGGGGGCTGCCTCCAGAATTCTATGAACGAGGGCGTATAGAGGTTCAGGCAAATCTTCGCATTCACGTTGCAAGACCGAAGGCTTTGCCTGCAGCAATTTCGACGGGAGTTTCATCCAGAGCGGCGCGGGGGGCGCATCCCCTCCCACCTCCCCTCGCAAAACCAGGGCGTGCGCGCGGTCCAGCGCTATCTGCGCCGATTCTTTGAAGTCCTCGCGCATAGGATCAATCACAGCGAAATACAGCGACGGCTTCACGAATTGCATCAAGGAATTACTTTCGACAATCAGGGCCCTGCTCTCCTCAATCGAAGATTCTGCCGCGGCGCCCTGCAAAGCCTCTCGGAGCAATGGGAGTCCCTCTGCCAGGTAGCCTTGCTTGGTCCGCAACCAGAAGGACCGCTTGGCCCCCGCCTCCAGAAAGCGTGCGCTGTCTGTCCCCGTGTCGGCATGCGACTCCCAGTCGAGCGCGCAAGTGTGTTCGTCAGGCGCGCAATCACAGTTCTCCCCATTCTGCGCGCACACCCCATGGCCATACTGCGTGATCTTCCCCGCAATCCATTGTGTGTTGGGAAAAGTCTTGATGATGTCGCACACCAGTTGCGTCTTCCCGATGCCCCTCGTGTGTCCGCCGATTACGATGAGCCGCCACAATTCTTCGTTTCGACCTTGCTTCACTGCATTCTCTCCCGACCGCTTCGGCAACCTCTTGCCCCGAACGCAAGAGGCAAACGGTGCTAACTCTGTGGTCCACTCTTCTCCTCTAATCTCTTCACCCTCTCCCCCAACTCCGGCAAGCGAGCAAACCACGCATACTGCTCCTTGAACTTCTCCAGCGGCCGCGCCGGGGTGCCCCATACCACGTGACCGCTGCGAATGGTCTTGCCCGTGGGTATTCCCGCCTGCGCCCCCGCGATGGAATGGTCTTCCAGCGTACAGTGGTCCGCGATTCCAACCTGTCCTCCGCAAACCACATAATGTCCCAACTTGCTCGATCCGGAGATGCCCGTCTGTGCTGCAACTACCGTGTGCACGCCGATCTGCACGTTGTGGCCGACATGCACCAGATTATCGAGTTTCACTCCCTCGCCGATGCGTGTGTCGTCCAGCGAACCGCGGTCAATCGTGGCATTCGCTCCGATCTCCACATCTTCTCCGATCTCCACGATCCCTGCTTGCGGAAACTTCCAATATCGCTCGCCATCAAATGCATATCCAAATCCATCCGCTCCCACAACGGCTCCCGCATGAATTTCCACGCTATGGCCCACGCGCGCACCCGCATACAGCGTCACCCGCGGGTGAATCCTGCAATTCTCGCCGATCCAGCAGCCTGCTCCTATTACGCAATGCGCGCCAATCTGCGTCCCCTCGCCAATATGCGCGTCTTCACCAATTACAGAGTATGGACCAATGCCTACATTCGGACCGATTCGTGCCAGCGGAGCAACAATAGCCGTGGGATGGATTCCGCTGGCGATGGGTGCGCGCTCCAGGAGCATTGCCGCAGCCTTCGCAAAGGCAACCTTAGGCTGAGTGCTGCGCAGTACCGTTTTCCCAGGCAGAGCGACTCCCATACCGGCAACAACGCATGCCGCTTGCGAGGAAGCCGCGCGCACTGCATGTTTCGGCGACTCCACGTAGATCAGCTGTCTTGCACCCGCTCGTTCCGGCGCCGCCACGCCAACCAATTCCAGCGAGCCGTCGCCTTCCACCTTCGCACCCACTACCACCGCCACTTCCGCAGCCGTTTGCTTCATCGCTCGCCTCCTGCCCCGACTTTTTCCTCTGCGTGCGAGGTAATTCCTCTTCGTCTTACAGGAAATCATACAAAGGCGGCTCGCCCGGTGGCCGGTTCTTCCATCGCGCGTGAATCCACACCCACTGTTCCGGATATTTCTTGATGATCTCCTCGATCGCTCTGGTAAATCGCTGTGTATTTTCCCGGACGTCATTTTCCGTGTGGCCTGTGCGCACCAATTCCACCGGCGGCTCGAACCGCAGCCTGTACTTGCGCTGGTTTTCGTCCCAGTAAGCGAAACCCGGCACCACCGCCGCGTCCGTGTGTAACGCGACGCGTGCGATGCCCGTCGTAGTGCAGGCCTGCGTTCCAAAGAAATCCACGAAAATGCCCTCTCCCGGCATAGTGTTTTGATCGGCCAAGATGCCAACGGTTCCGGCTTCCTTGAGTACCCGCAACAGGACTCTCGCGGATTCATTCTTAAAGATGGGCTGGTTACCCGACAGGCCCCGGTAACGGTTCACCAACTCGTCCAGCGGCTTGTTATCCAGCGGCCGCGCCATGTAGTGTAGTGGAAAGCCGTAGAGCGCGTGCGCAAAGGAAGAAAGCTCCCACGCGCCAATGTGCCCCGTTAGATAGAGCACGCCCTTTCCGCGGCTCTGACCCGCGAGAAAATTCTCGTGCCCATCCAGAATCACGACCTGTCCGATATTCTCTTTGTTGTACCTCGGAAAGCGCGCGAATTCCGCGGCCATCCAGCCCAAATTGCGCGTCATTTTCCGCAAGAGGGCTCGCCTCTGCGTATCGGTCCATTGGGGAAAAGCGAGCCGCACATTGAACTCCGCGGTCTTGCGCAATTTTGGCATCGCCGCCAGTAATAACCATGCACCTGCAGCGGCTATTCCGCGCGCCAGCGGCCGCGGCAATAGGCCCAACTTCTTGATCAGCGTCCACGCCACGGCATATTGGAGCCATTCCTTCATAGAAGCTGGGATTCTTCTTCCCTTCACAGGTGACCGCGAAATCCGTCCATCCCGGCATTCCGAGTGGAGTCCACGGAGCCCGGAGTCTCTCTTCAACTTCGGATTTCACGTTCGGATCAGTATGCCTTTCTTCCGCCATTCCACGATACACTCAGAATGCTCGACACGACATTCCGTGACACAAATCAACAACTCTCTTCTGGACGGTAATTCCCTCTCGACGCCGGCACGTATCGCCTGGATCGCGCTGATACTGACAACACTTTATCTCTGTGACTTCCACAATCTCGGCGTTATCGGGTTCGTCGGCCCGGACGAGCCGCGCTATGCCTGGATCGCGCGAGACATGGTTGAATCCGGCGATTGGGTCACACCTCGCCTTTACGGCAAACCCTGGTTTGAAAAACCGATCCTCTACTATTGGGGCGCTGCGTTGAGTTTCAAAATCTTCGGCGTCAGCGAAGCCGCTGCCCGTTTGCCCAGCGCCATCGCTGCGCTCCTCGCCACCCTGGCCATGGGCTGGTTGGCCTTGCGCCTCTACGGGGCGGAAACCGCTCGCTGGCTTTTGCTACTTCTTCCCACCACCGTCGGGATGATCGGATTCTCTCACGCCGCTGCTACGGATATGCCTTTCTCCGGAATGCTGACTGTCGCCATGGTTTTCGCCGCGGTCATCCTTGGTCTCGTGCGCAACGATTGTTCGCCTATCCTTCCGCGAACGCCTTGGCTCGCGCTCCTTCTCTTTGGATTTTTTCTCGGCCTTGCCGTTCTCGCGAAAGGGCCCGCTGCAATCATTCTCTCCGGCGGCACCGTTCTCGTCTGGGCCTTTTTCACCAAGCACTGGCGCGACGCGTTCCGCTGCCTTCATCCCTTGGCTGTCGTCAGCTTCTGCCTCACTGCCCTTCCATGGTACGTAATCTGTGCTCGCCGCAATCCCGATTTTTTCCGCATCTTTATCATCGAACACAATTTCAAGCGCTACCTGACCTCGGAATTCCAGCACATCCAGCCCTTTTGGTATTACGTGTCCATCCTCGTCATTGCGTTTGTACCTTGGACCTTTCTTCTACTCTGGTCCGCGGCGTTTGGCTCTCTCTGGTCGTGGCGCAAAAAAAATATTCCTCCAGGGACAATCTTTTTGCTCTGCTGGTCTGTATTCTGCCTGTCGTTTTTCTCGATTTCCAAGTCGAAGCTCCCCGGCTACATTTTGCCGGCAATTACTGCAATCGGCCTTCTCATGGCAAGGTCCTACGTGCGTTTGGTTCCTGAATTCGAGAGTAATTTCAGACGATTGTGCGTCGCCTGGGCAACAACGATGACCCTACTCGGATTACTCCTGTGGGAAAGCTTTGGAAGCATCCGCAGTTCGACCGATGTCGCTAAGGCTGGCACGACTGAGATGGTGGTCCTGTTTATGTTCGCCTTGGCCAACTTGGGCTTTGCGAGGAAGAGGGGACTTCATCGCGCGCAACTCACGACAGCCGCGCTCTGCATTGCCCCCGTACTCTTGCAGCTCTGTTTTTTTGGCTCGATTTCTTCTGCCTTCGGCGTCGACGACTTTTACTCCGGCCGTACCATAGCGAGAGACCTAGGGACAAACCATATCCCTCCGGACCAACTCTTCTACGCACACATGCACCGTGGGCAGCAATATAGTCTGAGTTTCTATCTGCGTAAGGAAATTCAACAGTGGGATCCTGCGAGTCCCAAATCTGGTTACCTACTGGTGTCATCGAGGAGCTGCGGATCTCTCGTAACGGCACCTTGGGTCTGCAGCGAAAATCCGATTCAACTGGAATCCAGCGGTTGGTTTGTCTACCGGGTGGATCGCGGAGACTTAATGAGCAGCCTTGGCGGCCTTGACCGGGGCGGGACCCGTTTCGACAGTGGCAATCGGCAATCGCGTTAAGAAAAATGTCACGATCCGGTTTTCGTACGCGCGTTTCTCTTCATCCGGCAGAATTACAAAATTCCCGTGAGCGATTATGGCCTGTTCCCGCGGCTCGGGCGCTTTCAAGAACAAGTCGCGTGTAATATTGGAGAGTTCGGAATCGTCCGCTGCCTGAATGAACAGGACGGGCACACCTGCCAAAGCTTTTAGCTTCGCGGAAAGCGGCGGGTCGTTCTTGTAACCATAGTTCATCCATTCAAACGCCGTTTGCGCCGAACTAACCATCAGCGGGAATCCACCCACGCCGGTCTTCTCCACGCCGATCTTCACCATCTGTTTCGGATAGTCATACACAGAATCGAGCACTAGGGCGCGCACGCGAGGGTCTTTTTCCGCTTCGCGCAGCGCCGCATACGCGCCCATGTTATAGCCCCAGACCCCAAACCGTGTCGGGTCCACATCATTCCGTTTTGCAATCACGTCAATTGCCGCTCGCACCTCGTCCGATTCTTTATAGCCAAACGTGGTAACGCCATCATTCGCACCATGCGCCGCAAAATCAAACACAAAGACATTGAACTGGTGGTCCTGCAGGGCCGAAACCAGTGTTAGCAGTTCGCCGCGGCTCGATTGATACCCGTGGCAAAGGATGATTGTCGGCGCGCCCCGCAGCCCGGGGAAGAACCAGCCCTTATGGTCTCCCAACCCCACAACGGAAAAGTCCACTTCATCCGGACGGCCCGGAAAACTTGCCATATTGATTTCTGTGCTGGTGCGCTGCGGTTTCACGATCCAGTACGTCAGCACACCGGAAATCACTACGGTGGCCAAAATGGCGAAGAACACCAAAGCCAGAACGACCGTCAGCAGTTTTGTGTACCAGCGCGTCGGATACCGCAATTCATACAGAATCGACATGGGCTATGGGCTTTCAGGCCGATCTGCCGGCCAATCCTTCCCTGATCTGCAAATATTCCTACGGGAACTCTATCGAAAATCCTAGCACGCGATTTCCTTTGGCTGGCCTCACTTCTGGCTTCTCTGTGCCCGATTCGTATCCGTCTTGGCCGTGGATTTGGCGAGCGTCGCACGGAATCGGCTATCATGAGTACCGGGCTAGGGGAAGCCCATCAGCTCTCTCCATGAACATCATCGACCTTCGCCAGACGAACGTGCGTCAGTTGGAACCTCTGCTTCTCGAGGAGGCCCGCCACTGGAAAGATGAACTTCACTGGGATTATCGAAGCGCCCTGGATCTCATTAAGCGCTTCATGGACGCGCGTGCGCTTGCAGGCTGCGTCGCGTTTGAACGCAGCGTCGCGGTCGGCTACTCGTTTTACGTACTGGAAGAGCACAAGGGACTGATTGGCGGGTTGTACGTTTCACCAAACTACGACCAGGAACCCATCGGGCGCAGGTTGCTGGACGAAATGCTGTTTTCCATGCGCGCGATGCCGCAGTTGCATCGGATTGAAGCCCAGCTCATGCCGTTTGGCGGGCCCGTGGAAGGCGCGCTGCGAGATCAGGGATTTCGGCTCTACACGCGGCAGTTCATGCTATTCGATTTGGCAAAAAAAGCGGACGCTGTCCCGAGCGTCAATTCCGGCTTGCGGCTTGATCGCTGGAACGACCGCTATTTTGAATCGTGCGCCAAGCTCATTTATCTTGCCTACGCCAATCACGTGGATGGCGACATCAACGATCAGTATCGCTCGCGGCACGGTGCTCTGAAATTCTTGAAAAACATTATTCTGCTCCCGGGTTGCGGGCAGTTTCTCCCGAATGCCTCATTTATCTTGCGGCATCCGGGAAGCGAGGACCTCGTCGGCGCGGTTCTGACGAGCGAGGTTTCCCCCGGCGTTGGTCACACGACGCAGCTTTGCGTCATGCCCGGATTTCAGGGGCATGGGCTGGGCCGCGTTCTGATGTTGACGGCGGCGGAAACTTTACGTGCCCAGAAATTCACCGAACTCACGCTCACGGTTACTTCCGAAAATCGCACCGCAGTGCATTTGTATGAGCGACTCGGCTTCTCGACGGTCAAGTCTTTTACTGCCGGCGTCTGGCCTAGGTAGCGTTATCGGAAATTAGATAACAGGTATCCAGAACCGGACGAGAATGGTGGGAAACGATTTTAACTGTAGTAACGGTTTCTGATCACTTCTTGCGGGCTGGCTCGAATTCGTCGCCGGGGAGCCACTGGATGAGTTCCGACTGATTGGCAGCGGCGAGGCCCAGTTCGTAGCCAAAGCTGGTCATTTTGGCCAACCCTTGGAAATCCCAACCGGGATGATACTCATCGGTGGGCTTGTGGTAGCGATTATCCACGTAGTCTTTGGATTGGGCTTCGCCCCAGACGAGGTCGTGGCCCTTAAACTTCAGCCCTTCGCTGATTGAAAACGAGGGAATACCGACGCGCGACAGACTAAAATGATCGGAGCGATAGTAATGCCCCGCCTCGGGATGGGAATCGGGCTTAATGGCCAAACCGTACTCCTGGGCAATCTTTTCCACGGTGGGATAAAACGTGGTGCGTTCGGCGCCGCTGACTTCCACTTCTTCAGGATCGCCAATCGGGGCGAGGGCGTCGAAGTTGAGATCCAAGGAGATTTTGGCCGCAGGGACCGTGGGGTGCTTGCCGAAATACTCGGAGCCGAGCAGTCCTTGCTCTTCGGCGGTGACGGCCGCGAACAGAATGGTGCGCGGGGCCACGGGTTTGGTTCCGGCCCAGACGCGCGCGAGTTCAAGTAAGATGCCGCAGCCCGTGGCATTGTCCACCGCACCGTGGAAGATGTTGCTGCCCGCGGGCTTGCTCTTGTCTATGCCGAAGTGGTCGTAGTGCGCGGTGTAGAGGACGGCTTCGCCCCTTCTCGCCGGATCCGAACCTTCCAGTTTTGCCACTACATTGCGCGACGTGAACGGGCGCACCTCGCTCGCGACATGCGCCTTCAGCTTAACCGGTAGCTCGACGGGCTTGAAATCTCGCGACTGGGCTGCCTGGAAGAGTTTGTCGAGATTCAGCCCGGCTTGCTCGGCTAATTTCTTGGCCACGTCGAGTTGAATCCAGGAGGCTGCCTCGAGCTTCGGCGTGCCATCGAGCTTCAAGTAGGAGCGCTCGCCGCCCCAGGAATTGCGCACTACCTCCCAGCCATAACTGGCAAGATCGGTGCGGTGAATAATGAGCGTGGCGATGGCGCCGCGGCGGGCGGTTTCTTCAAACTTGTAGGTCCAGCGGCCGTAGTAAGTGAGCGCTTTACCCTTGAAGAATTTCGGATCATCAGAGATGGGCTCGTTCACAAAGAGCAGCGCGACTTTTCCCTTCAAGTCATAGCCCTTGTAATCGTCCCATTTGGATTCGGGCGCGTTGATGCCGTAGCCGACGAAGATGATGGGTGCGTCGAAGTCAGCCGAGGCGGTCTGCGTTTCGTTGCTAGTGACAAAATCATCGGAGTTCTTCAGCACGAGCGGCTCGCCATGCGCGGGGACCAGAGTGAACGAGGTCTGCGGTAGGGTCTTCACGCCGACCATGGGCACGTTCTGGAAATAGCTATTGTTTTCGCCTGCCGGTTTCAGGCCATAGCTCTTGAATTGCGCGGCGATGTAGTCAGCCGCGTCGTCCCCGCCATTCTGCCCGGTGCCGCGGCCCGCAAGTGCATCGCTCGAAAGAACCTTCACCGTTTCCCGAATCTTTTCGGGATCGATCTTCGGCGTTTGCACTCTTTGGGCGAACACAAGAGTCGAACTGAATGCGAGTACCACAATGATGATCGGCTTACTCATGCATACTCCTGAGTTGAAAACTCGTGGCTGAGAGACTGTAGCAAAAAAAAGCCGGTCAGGAGAATCGGATCGTCCAACAGGCGAAAGGGATACCCCTGCGGTGGGTATCATTGGGGCGTTGACGAGCGCGTTTACACGCTTGGAACAGTTCATGGGGGCAAGTATTTGTTGCCGCGAAAACTTTGGAAACTCACTACCCGATTTTGAGCCCGAGAGGTAGGGAGGGTTGCGAGATTATTTTGGGGGCAGGCGGGGGGCGCGCCAGCGTCGAGCGAGGGAGGGAAGGATGGCGCCCCCTAGATTGGCAAGGTTGGCATCCGGGAACGGGGGGCGTTCGGCGCGGGGATTCAGCGAGCGGAAGAAGGTCTTAGCAGGCGGCCGGCGGCGCCTATTTTTTCGCGCAGACTGAAGTGGAGCGAGCCACCATTGGCGCGCACGATGAGCAGGGTGACGTCGTCCGCAGCAAGGTTTTTAGGAAAACGCTCGGTGATTTCCTGGAGCAGCGAGGGGATAAGTTTCTCCGCGGGGACGTCGCCGAGCGGATTGACGATACGCAGCAGGCCTTCTTCGCCGAGCATTTCGCCATCGGCGTCGCAGGATTCGATGAGCGCGTCGGTGTAGCTGATGAGGCAGTCGCCGGGGTCGAGTTCGACGTCGAGCTGCTCGTAATCGGCAACCTGGAAGATGCCGAGGGGAATGTTGCGCGGCCCCTTCTTTTCGGGATGGTCCTGGTGGCCGAGAAAGGACCAGCGGCCATCGGCGGACCGAAGAAGCGGGCGAGGATGGCCTGCATTGCACAGAGAAAGGCGTCGCGTGGGCGCGAAAAAGGTGGTGACGACAGCGGTGGCAAAGCTGCCGTGGCGGGAGAGCGCGGTGAACTGTTCGTTGAGCAGGCGAACGAATTCCTTCTGATCGAGTCGATTGACGAAACGCCGCATCAGAGTGCGCAAGTCGGCGGCGGTGGAGGCGACGGAAGTGCCGTGGCCGGAAACGTCAGCGAGAAGCAAGCGGCTGATGCGGCCGGTAGCGCAACTGGAGACGTAGTAGACATCTCCGCCGCGCTGGGCCTGGCCGAAGGGCTTGCTGTAGACCCAAACGTCGAGGCCACCCAGTTCGACACCGCTGGAGGTAAGTTGACTGCCGCCCCAGACCTCCATGCACTACATGTGCTGCGCGGGGGAATCGGTCATGGAGGCATTATAACCGTTTGGTTGAAGGCTTGACGGAGTGGGCCGGGAAACGCCCTGTAGAAATAGGCGGGCGACAAATTTAGTTTGTGGTTTGCTTTTGAATCCGGGCAGGGATCTGGCTCGCGTCACGTTGCGGAGGAGCCAGCTTTGGAGTTTGCCTCTTGGGCTTTTTGGTTTCGCGTTTTCTTGCGTCTTTGTTTCCCATAGCAACAGCTTGCCACAGTCTTAGGCTCATAGCCAGAGGGTGTCCTAGGTCCAAACGTCTCTAGGCGGTCTTTTCCGCGGACATCATCTCAGCGATCTTGGTATGAGGGTTGCCTGGATAGGCTTCGACAATCCCGGCCCAGATGCGACGGGCAACGTCTTCCTGGCCTGCATCGCGTTTCAGAATGCCCAAGTGGAATTTTGCATTGATGGCGGTAGTGTCGTCGGGACCCAGTCGGATGCACTTGTGGAGAGCCTGTTCGGCGGCAACCGGATCTCTCCCGAGCAGAGATTTGCCAAGGTGGAAATAACCCAGCGCACAGGTCGGAGCCAGTGCGACAACCTGCTGGCTGATAGCCAAAGGTTCTTCGCCCTTGGCGGCGTTGGTGTCCGTTATCCGCTGAAGCCAGCGAAGTTTCACCAGAATTACTTGATCGATCGCGCCCGAAACAATTTGCCTGGAAAGATACGCTTCGGTTTGTGTCAGGAAGAAGCCGCGCGACAAGCGATCGGTTGCTTCAAATTCCGCAAGAGCCTCTTTGTGTTTTCCCAGCAGCGATAAGGTGTAGCCGAGTTCGTAGTGAGGATAGGGCTCGTTGGGGGCCAGGCGAACGGCGTTGCGAAAGCTTTCTTCCGCTTTCTTGAAATCGCTCGCGGCCCTGTAAGCTGTGCCTTCCTCGAAGTACTGTTTCCAGGTCCGGGATTTGCGCAAGAAATTGAACACAAGAGCCCCCGAAAGGAGATTGCTTGCATATTAGCATTCGTTTGAAGGGATGACGTACCTGTGGTGGCTGAGGTTGTTCCTATCTGCCTACCCAATGGGCTGACAGGAAAGCCAGCGGCACAAAAAAGAATCAGTCGATTAGCCTGAGAGATTATTTTTTGATGGTACGATCTTTCAAGAGGTTTTTGAGCTCGGACATGAATTCCTGGACGTCTTTGAAGTCCATATAGACGCTGGCGAAACGGACGTAGGCAACTTTGTCGAGTTTTTTCAGGCGATGCATAATCATTTCGCCGATTTCGGTGGTAGTTAGTTCCCTTTCGGTGGCTTCGTGGACGACACCTTCGATTTCGTCAACGATACCTTCGAGTTTCGGTGTCGGAACGGGGCGCTTTTCGCAGGCTTTCAGCAGGCCCTGTAGAATTTTCTGGCGTTCGAAGCGTTCGCGGCGGCCGTCTTTCTTGATGACCATGTAGGGGATTTCATCAATACGCTCGTAGGTGGTGAAACGGCGGGAGCATTTAAGGCATTCGCGACGGCGGCGAATGGTGTCGCCGGTGCGGCCTTCGCGGGAGTCGATTACCTTGTCATCTACATGCGCACAGAAAGGGCACTTCACTCGGTCGTCTCTCCGTTTACAGAAAGTCAGTCAAAAGTGGCCAGTCAAGAATGGCTGCATCACAAACCCAGTCGTTCAATCGCTCGAATGAAGCACGGCGCTACTTCGCGGGCTCGTTGCGTTGTGCGGTCATTTCTGCGTCGAGCTCTTCGTTTTCGGTCGCTCTCATGCGCTTCAGCTCTCCGATAGACCAGCCCTCCTTGACCAGGAGCGGCACGCCCGCCACGGAACATATCGCGAAAGTGATCAGCCACAGCACCATGGCCGCGGCAACTGCGGGCTCTTTCTCAATATTGAAGAGCGAAGTATACGCCAGAATGGTGAGAGCCTGCGAACCACCGCCAACCCCGGGCAATTGGACGGCGGAACCCACGAGCGTAAAGACCAGGACGAGCATGGCATCCTGAAATCTCAGCGTGGCAAGTTTTCCGCCAAAGGCCAAGGCCACCAGGTAGTAAATCTCGATCACGAGGAGCCAATGAACCGCAGAGACCACAAGCGCGAAAACGAGATCGCCCCAGGTGCGGATGGTCTGCACGCCGCGTGAGAATCCGAGCAAAATGCGGGCGACTTTGCCTTTCCATCCATGAGTGGCGAGCC